>JAEEGL013145570.1_pt1 | contig 14960 bp, 5 predicted proteins | sample 9134231 | NCBI WGS metagenome assembly JAEEGL01 (sample SAMN16246548, study PRJNA631951) | gut metagenome | biome: gut microbiome; feature: rumen; material: fiber-attached | host: Bos | place: Iran: Karaj | collected 2018-10
AAAATTTCTTCCTATCAATCTTTTTACTCCATATATTGTATTTTCATAATTTTTATGTATATTGTTTTTTGCGACATCTCCTACTGTTATATTTGTTTTAGAAAAACTAACCATTGATGGTGTTATATATGCTCCGGTTGTATTTGGAATTACTATAACTTTATTATTCTCCCATATAGACACACATGAATTTGTTGTTCCTAAATCTATTCCTAATACTATTTCTGGATTTTCTGGATTTTCTTCCATTATATTTATTATTTTTATAGTTATAAAATAAAGTAAAGATTTTAATTTAGTTATTTTGCTCAAATTATATTTTTATTTTTGGATAATGTTTGAATTAAATTATTGTTTAATATGTTATTTTTTAAAAATAAATATCATTAAAAAAGGATGAAATAAATAAAAGAATTAATTTTATCAATTTATAAAAAAAATTGATTTCATAAATTTAATTAAATTTTTCATTTATTCATAATAATTAATAAATTTATTATTTATATTTATATTTCAATATATTTCTTTTAAATACAAATGGAATTATTTTAAATAAAAATTTGACATAAATATAAAATAATAAACATACAATATCATTTATAAATCAACATTTTATTTTTTAGAAATTATTAAATGATTTTGACTATTTGTTTCATTTGATTCTTTATCATCAAATTTATTTTTATTATGTTTAATCATATATTCATATCCTTCTCTTTCTAAAGCAAAATCAGCTTCAAAAGAATAAGTATAAGATAAAGCTTTTCTTTGTTCTTCATTGAAAAAATATTTTTCAATTATATTTATTTCATTTTGAGATTTAAGATAATGAACTATATCTAATAAAAATTGTATTTCTTTATAATTTGAATGAACTTGTTTAATTGTATAAAAAGTATCTTTTTTACAAACAAAATCAGAACAAAAACCAGGAACTTTAATAATTCTTAATTGTGGTTTTGGTATAAAAATATTTTTTTTGAAATTAGTTTTTGAGTTTTCTATTTTTTGATAACTTATATCACTAGAATTACTATTATGTTTTTCAATTACAGTTAAATTTGAAATTTTTGATTTTTCTAATTTTTTAAAACTTACATGACTTTTTCTTTGAATTGGATTTAAATTTGAAATCTTTGAATCTTGTATATCTTCTATCAAATTATTTTTTGGTTTATTTTTCATTAAAACATTATTTGATTTTCCTCTAAATATTAAAGCACTTGTTTTTTTTGATTCTTTATTTTTTGATAATATATTTTCTACATTTTTCTTTGCTGAATAATTTTCAAGAAAATAATTATTTTTAATTTCTGTTCTTTCTTCAAATGTTTTATCATTTTTTGGTTTTGTTGATACATTCTTTGATTGTTTATGTATTAATCTAAATGTTGTATTATTCCCTTCTAAATTACTTGTGTTATAATTAATAGTTTCTATATATCCTTTTGAATTATTTTTAGGTAAATTAAATTTTTCTCTTATTTTTTTTAATCTTATTTCACTTTCATCTAAATTAAAAAATTCTAAAATATAATTTTTATATAATGTCATTCTAATAATATAAACAGAATATTCACCAATTAATAAAATAATTTTTAACATTCCTCCAACATTAGAAAAAATAGTTTGTAATTTAATATAAGATCTTTGAAAAATTTCTCTTTCTGAAGAAGCTCTTAAAGTTAAAGATAAAAAATGTTTTGAATTTCTAAAATCAATATCATTTTGAATATAATCATATGTAACTAAATTTATTGATTTTTTTTCTTCAAAAAAATAACCTGAATCAGTTGTGATTTGTATTAATTTTAAATATAAAAAAATATCTTCAAAATATTGTATTGAAAATGATTTATATACATTTTTAACATAAGTTCTATATGGATTATAAAATTTAGAAGGTTCAAATGAGTAATCAGTCATAAATATTCCAATATAACCTCCATTTAATAATTCATTTATTTCATTTTCTGGTTTACAATTATTTTTGTTTGTTAAATTTTCACATTTTGAAAAATTAAATTTAATATAATTCCAATAATCACTCATAAACTCTCCTCTAATATTAATATTATTATTTAAACAATATAAATCTTGTAAAGGTAACTTTTTAAAATGCTCTGGTATTACATCAAATTGAAATTCATTACATTTAGTTATATTTAAAGGTTCATTTTCAAAAGTATAAACTCCATTATTTAGTTTTAATCTTGTTTGAAAAGCATTTACATTATATATACTTTCATCAATATAATTAGTATAATCTTTTGTTTGTAAACTAAAAATAAATGTAAAATTATTTTTATGTAAATTAATTTCTGGAGGAATTTCATCAAAATAAGATGATGATTGTATATTCGGTGATTTATGATTAGTCATTTCATTTAAAAAAATTAAGATATAGATTAAAATGATGAATATACACATTAGTGTTAAAAAAGAACCTATTTGAGTTTGAAAAGTTGCCCTTCCTCTTATTGTAAAGAGAGGAGATATTCCAAAAATATCTATTTGTTTAAAAAGTGAATATTGGTCTTTTGACATTAAATTAGTTAATATTATTTTTTTTTTCTTTTCTTTTCAAAAATAAATTTTAAATTGATGTTAATATATTTTATTCAATCTTTATTAATAGGAAAAAAATTTTCTGAAATATTTTTGGGAAAATTATGATATTACTTTTTTATAAAAGTAAATAATATTTCAAAAGAAAATTATTAATTTTAAATTAATAATATTATTAAATTAAAACTTATTTTAATTTACATTAAATAAATATTCCCTTAAAAACTTATAAAAAAATATTAAAATATTGAAAAATTAATACATATTTATAAAAAAATAAAAATTCGGTGACCAAAAAAATTTACAGTCAATTATTATCATTTACTTCTTCATCATCTGAAAAAGCATTAGATTTTGACAAGCAGATTAATTTAAATAAAATTTATTACATTCTTCTTCGAATATATTCTTTTATATTTTTTTTCTTGAATTAAATAAGTTTTGTCAATTAATTTCCCTCAATAATATTGTTGGATTTTTTCCATCAAATAAAAAATAAAGTAAGATTATATATAATTTTAAATTTTCTTCTTTACTTGAAATATAACTAACAGGAATAATTCCTATTCCATTAATGAAAATAATTAAATCTTTAATAATTTATTTAATTGACTTTTTATAAAGTTCATAATAATAGTAATTTGGTCTTTAAGATTTTGAAATAATTTTTCTATTTATATAATAAAAATTTATTCAATATAATTTTAATTGAATTGATAAACAAAATACCGCCACGAATATATAATATTTTTTTAATGTTTGATATATTGTTTTAAATGAATTAATATTGATTCAGCTTTGAAATTATTTTTATTGCATATGCATTTGTTTTTAGGTAATTTATATTTTTTGATTCAGTAAATTTAATGAAGTTCTATATGATAAATTTAGGAAGTTTATTTACTGAAAAAAACGCAAATTCATTTAAACAAGAAGAATTTGTTGATATAATAAAGTATTAAAAGATATTAGAACAAAATAAATCTTTTTGATTTTTCAATTAAATACATTTATAATTTTAAAAATTTTTTAATTAATTTTAATTAAAATTTTTAGCAGTAATATAGTATTTATTAATAAAGAAATAATTTAATTTTTTTTATAATGAAATTATTTTTTCATAATGTATTTAAAATATGAAATATAAAGAAAATATGTTATAATACTTACGTTCTAATTTTAAGTTAAAGATATAAATAAAAAAATAAGTGAAATTAATAACTATATGAAAGTGAAATTTAATGAAACAATTTTTTAAACAATAAATAAAAAAAAATTAATTTTCAATTGCAAATACTCCTACATTCCATTGAAAAAAAACAATTATTAATAATTATTCTTTTTTTAAATTCCAGAAAAAAAAAATGAAAGAATCTGATTCATCTCTTTCAAATTCTTTAAATATAAATCCAGATATAATAGAAAAGCAAAATTTAATAAAATCTAATATAATAGATAAAAATTATGATAAAAACTTATTTTTCTCATTTTGCATGAATAAACAAGGAAGTAAAGGTGATGACTTATCAAATTGGACAATTGAAGAATTAAAAGAAGCAATAAATAATTTTATAAAAGAACAAAATGATAAAGATATATTACAAAATTTAAAAGAAAATGAAAATAAAAACATAGAAAATACTATAAATTTAGATATAGAAAATATACCAATTCCAAAAAAAGAAAATAATAATATTCCTCAAAATATACAAGAAATAAAATGTAAATTATTAGAAAAAAGTGTATTAAATGATAAAGATATAAAAATAACAATTAGAAACCCTATACAAGTTGAAACAGGATTTTTTTCAAGTAATTATACTTTATATGAAATTTATACAGAAATAAATCCAGATTCAAATTGGACTGTTCAAAGAAGATATTCTGATTTTATTTGGTTAAGACAAACTTTAAAAAATTATTTTCCAAAATATTTTATTCCTCCAATTCCAGGAAAAAAAATAGGTTATAGAAGATTTGATACAGATTTTATTGATAAAAGAATGCATTTTTTAAATGAATTTTTAAATAATTTAGTTTCAAATGAAAATTTTAAAGCTTCTGACATTTTAGTTTCTTTTTTATATGTTTATAATAGAGATCAATTTGAAAATAAAATGATTGAATTGTCAAGTCATATTCCTTCTGAATATATTGAAGATGTTAGAACTATAAATGGAAAATTATATATAAGTTTAAATGATAATAATAGTGATAAATATTTTAATAATATAAAAAATTATTTGAATATACAAGAACAATTACTTGATAGATTAAATTATAATTTAAGAGCTTTTTATAATAAAATAAATGAAGCTGTTAATAATTTAGAAGATATTCAAAAAGATTTTGAATTACTTAATTCACTTAATAATAAAGTTAATATTAAAGAAGAAATTATTCAAACTTATGGAAAATTAAGTATTTTTTTTAAAAATTGGAAAAGAATATTATTTAATAAAAATGAATTAATAAAAACTCATATTAAAGATTTTTTTTATTATGTAAAAATGGAAGGAAATTCATATAAAGAATTAATAGAAAGTAGAGAAGAAATTAAAAATAAATATATATATGAAAACAATAAATTAAATAATAAAAAAGAAAAATTATGGTCATTAATGGATATAACTAAATGGGAAATAACAGAAGATATTGAAAATATTGATAGAGTTTCATTAATGAATGATAAAATTTATGCTTTTTCAAAAATGTGTACTCAAGAAACGAAAATTTTTGAAAATTTAAGAAAACAATTTGGTTATTGTAATAAATGTTCAGTTGATGAATTTAAAAAATTAATTAATAGATATCGTGAAACTTTTATAAATAATTTAAAAAATTTTTCAGAAAAATTATATCCTAATTTAGGTGATGAATTTAATATTTGGTCTATTATTGCTTCAATTGATAATAAAAAAATTGAAGAAGTAAAAAAAATAAAATAATTTATTCATCATTATTTTTATTTTAAAGTTTTATTAAATTTAAAATTCAAAAAATAAATAAAAAAACAATAATGAATTCTTTTCATTCTTTTAATGAAGAACATCAAGAAGATGAAGAAATACGTTGTAGAGTTTGTTCTTATTTTTTTTCTTCTATAACTAAACCTTATTTACTTCCTTGTAATCATAATTTATGTTTACATTGTATAGATAATTTAATAAGAAAAAAAAGAACTTTTTGTCCAATTTGTAAAATCAGTTTTAATAAAAACGATAAATCTAATTTTCAAGTTAATTATGCTTTTTTAAATTTAGTTTTGAAAATTTTAAAATCTAAAATTATTTTATGTATACATTGTAATAAAATATATTTTTGGAAAGAACATTATGATAAATGTGACCAAAAATATTTTACAAATACAAATAAACTTTTATCAGAAATTAAAAAAGTATGTGAAGAAAGTTATAATGTGGTAAAATCGAGTGAGACTTATAAAAATATTCTTAAAACAAGTAAAAGTATTATTTATAAAACTATTCATTTCTCAATTAATAAAATTCAAGAAAAATTTGTGGAAAATTATTCAAAATTTATTGAAAATTTATTTTTATCAAATATTACTCAAATTAATATTGATAATTCAAAAAAAGAAATTATTCAATTTTTAGAAATTTGTAAAGAAAATAATAAATTATTTAATAATATAAATTCAAAAGAATTAGATGAATTATTTTTAAAATATGATAATAAAGAAAGAAATGATTTATTCAATAATTTTCAGGGAAAAAATGAAAAATTAAAAAGTTCTGGTTTGATGTTTAAATCAGCTTTGACAAAAAAATCTAAAAAATTTTTTTCTAATAATAAAAAAAAAGAAAAAGCAAAAGAAGAAGAAGATGAAGATATAACTATAAATTATGATGATGAATATGATGAAATTTTAAGTAATGAAGATTTAAAATTACAACCTTTACAAATGATAAAGAATTCAAAAAAAAATTTCATTAGTTCACAAAATAATAAATCTAATAATAATATATTGGATGATATGTTTGATGATATAGAAGAGCCAAAAACAGTAAATAAAATTATAGTTGGTCCAAATGGAGTTCAAGTTTATTCTGAGAAAAAAAAGGTTTTTCATTCTCCTCAAAATAGTATTAATTATAATAGTAATTTTAATATAAATTATACAAGTAATCCTTATTTAAATAATTATGTAAATAATTTAATCAATGAAAAATCATCTCAAAAAGGGAAAAGAAATTTAGAAATTATAAGAAAAAGAAATTTATTTTACACTCAAAGTGAATATTTTAATAGTTTAGATAATCAAAAAAATGAAAGAAATAAAACAATAGAAAATAATAAATCACTTTTATTAAATAATGAAATAAATAATTCTATTCAAATATCAAATAATAATAATGTTAATAAAAAAAAAGAAAATAATGAAATTCAAACAATGAATAAAATAATTAAAAGATTTAACAAAATAAAAGACATAATAAACAAAATGAAAAAATATTCAAATGAATACATAAATACAAATAATAAATTAATGTATCAAATTGAAGAAAATTCCAAAAAAGTAAATCCAAAAATAGTATTAGATTATTGTCTTTTATTAAATGAAATATCTTATGATTTTCATCAATCATATAAAAGATATATAATAAGTTATATAGAAAATTCAACAACAATAAGTTTATTTGATACTAGAAATGAAAAATATATAACAAAAAATTTTAGGGAAACTTTAAATGGATTTCCTTCATTAAATCATTCACTTTCAGTAATATTTGATGATTTTGATTTATTTTTTATTTCAGGAGGAATTGAATTTGCAAATTATGATTCAAGTAATTTATTATTATCTTTTAGATGGTCTTCAATGAAAATAGAATTTATAGATAAAATGCCTCAAAAAAGAGCATTTCATTCATCTATTTATTTTGATAATAAACTATATATTATTGGTGGAATGGGAGAAAAAAATAATTTTTTATATGAATGTTATTGCTTTCATATCACTAAAAAAAAATGGGAAAAAATACCAAATATAAATACACCAAGATTAAACCCTTCATTATGTATATATAATAATAATTATTTATATGTTATAAGAGGTTCAAATAAAATTGAATCAATTGATACTATTGAATTTATAAATATTAAAAATTTTAATGAAGGATGGACTTTATTTAAACCTTATGATCCAAGTTTTTCTTGGTTTGGTTGTGATACTTCTTTATCAATTACTATATCTAAAAATAAAATATTAATTTTTGGAGGAAGAGATAAAAATGGTAAATTATTTCATCATTCTTATTTTTTAGATGTTGAAAAAAGAACTGTTTATAGAGGTAAAGATATTTTAGTTTCTGCTAATTTTAAATTTTGTGGAAGTCTTTATCAAGATAAAGTTATTGCTATTGATTGGAAAAATTCTACTAATAATAAAAATCATGGAAGACATATTTATGATTTAAAAAAGAAAAAATGGCTATTTGAGTGTAAATAAAGAATTTTTTTTGAAAAATGCTTTGTCAAAATATAATAAGATTGTATTTTTCAAAAAACATTTATTGAAGATAAAAAATTTAAAAAAACCTAATTAATTAAAAATATAAATAAAAACTTTATGCTAAAATTATTATATATAAAGAAGAATCTTTTTATTTTATAATTGTTATTGTATTTTAAATTTATTTGTATAAAAAATAGATTTTAAATGTCAAAATTTAAAAACATTCCCGTTTTTTATTTTGATAAAATTAATGTTTCTAAACAAATTAAAAAAATAATATAAAAAGAGAATTTATATTATTTTAAAAAAATATTTTTTGCTAAATTATTTATGATAATATTTGGAGTAAAAGTATAAATTGAATTAAATGTATCTTCTTGACTCATTTTTCTTAATTTTTCTTTTCTTATTTGGTGATCATCATGAATTAAATAATTTTCTTGTTCTTCTTTTGAAATTATCTGAGTTTTCTATTTTTTAATTCTTGATTTGTATTTAATAAATTATTTTTATATTATTGTTCTTTCAATTCAGAAAATTTTTTTATTTTCTATGAGTAAATATAAATTTATATTTTGATATATTATACTTCTTTTTAATTAGGATTATTATTTATAATTATTATTGATTTGTCTCCTAAATAATTAATAATTTAATTATAAAGAAATCTTTTTCCAAATTGTTATAAATATTTATTCAAGCTTTGTTTATTGAATTAAAACTCATTTTTTTTGATAATTTAATAAAATTTACAGTAAAAATAATAAAATAATAAAATTCTCATTGATAAAATTAATTATTTATTATTCATTCTTTATTTTCCTAAGTAATATTTTAATTGAATTAAATTAGAGGGAATATATTAATATTTAAATAATTCATTTTTTAAACTAAATATATTTAGACTATTTTCTTTGATTTGGATTGTATTTTTTTAATAGAAATGAATTTTTCGTGTTGTTCCAGTTTAGACCACTACCCCCCATCTTCATTCAGATTGATATCCCTCTGTCTACACTGGGGGTATCAGTCTGAACGTCGGTTGGGGATAGTGGTCTAAACTGGAACAGCTGTTTGAATTCTTTTAATATACCAATAACTTACAGTTATTTTAATTAATCAAATATTTTTTTTTGTAAAAAATTTAATATTTGAAAGCCTTTAAATTATTATTTCTTAAGTTATGATTGGGAATTCACAAAATGTGATATTAATTCTAAAAATTTAATTTTTTTTAAACATTTAATTTTTGAAATTATTTATTTACAGTTATAAAAAATATTAGTCAATTATAATAAATAAAATAAATTAATTAGTAAATTCCAATGGAACCGAGTAATCAAGACTTAAATGTAAATAATACTCAAGAAAACATATTAAATGAGGAACCAGAGAGTCTAAATAATTTAGGTGAGGATATGATTACAGAAAAAGAGCATGAAGATTTTTCTGGTCTTTCATCAAAAGAATTAAAACAACAAATAAAAAAAAAAAACAAAGAATTAATAGATTTAAATGATGAAAAAGAAAAGGCAAAAACTGATTTAAAAGAAATAGTAAAAAATTTAAATCAATTAATATCAAATAATCCAGAAATTTTATATCATAAAGAACAAGATCCAATTATAATAGAACAATTAGAAAGAATTGTTCAATTAAGAGAAAGAGATTTAACAACTTCAAGAAAAATAAATAATACTTTTAAATTACAATATAAAACTATGTCTGAAAGAGTTGAAACTTTATTAACTCCTGAAAAAATAAATTCTTTTGAAAGTGAAATAGATAATTTAAGAAAACAAAATACAAGTATGAATTCGAAAATTAAAACTTTAAAAGAAAATAATATTGAAAATGGAAAAAAAATAGAAAATTTAAAAGATTCTAAAAAATATTCTCAAAAAATAAAATCATATACAGAAGAAATAAAAAGTTTAGGAAGTAAAAAGCATGATTATTATACAAAAATAAATTTAAATAAAAGAAGTTTAGAAAATGTTATAAAAGAAAAAGAAGTATTATTAAAATTATATAATGGAAATATAAAAGAAGATTCTGATGAAATGATAGTTTCTAAAATAAATTATTGGTTAGATTTAATTAAAAGTGATTTAGAAGGAACAGAGGAAGAAATAATTCACAAAATTGAATCTAATAATTCAAAAGTAATTAAAGAAGTAGATAAAAATTCAAAAAAAAAACGAATTAAAAATCAATTATATTTACCTCCATTAAATTTAAATAATATTAACTCTGAAAAAGAAAGAAGTTTAAGTGCAATCAAATTAAAAATAAACAATAAAAATAAATATAATAACAAAATAAATTATACTCAAAGGGTAAGAAAACATCAAGGAATTTTTTCAAAATATTTTTTATTAAAAAATAAATCTGAAGTAAAAAACCAACCAAGATATATGTTAAGTAAAAATGAAAGTACTTTAAATAAAGATAAAAATAAATTAGATGAATTAGCATTAGATTATGAATCTACAAGTGATAATGATTATAGAGAATTATTAAGTAAAAAAAATGAATTTGTTGAAATGATAAATCATTTACAAGAAACAATGAAAGAAGTTAAAAAAATTTCTCAAAGAAAATCAAAAGATATGACAAATGCAGTTAGTGATAATTCAAGAAAATTAAACTTATTACAACAACAAAATTTACTTATTAAAAATGAAATTGAATATTTAGAAAATGTATACAGATTAACTTTAGAACAATATAAAATTCAAAATGTATTAAAATTAAAAGAAGAAGAATTTATTAAAATGAATAATCAAATTAATATTAATGATGCTAATGTTATTACAAATAATAATTTAGAAGATTTAAATGATATTAAAGAAAATATTAAAGAAAATAATGATAATGATAATAGACAAAAAAGTATTTATCAAAGTGGAGATTTAAAAAGAAGTAAAAATGAGTTTTCAATGGAACATATTGAAAGTAATAAAAGAATTTTTTTCCCAGGTGATATTTCAAAAGTTGAAAAAATTAAAGAAGAAGATTATCCTCCTTATAAAAAAAATGATAATTTAAGTAGAGAAAAAAGGTTGGAAGAAATTAAAATTAAATATTTAGATATTAATGAAGAAAATGAAAAACAAAAAGAAAATAAAAATGAAGAAGAAAAGGAAAATGATAATAATAAAGAAGAAGAAAATAAAATTGAAGAAGAAAAAAAAATTAATAATAATGAAGAAGAAGAAAATAAAAATGAAGAAGAAAAAGAAAATAACAATAACGAAGAAGAAGAAAATAAAAATGAAGAAGAAAATGAAAATGAAAATAATGAAGAAGAAGAAAATAAAAATGAAGAAGAAAATGAAAATGAAAATAATGAAGAGGAAGAAAATAACATTGAAGAAGAAAATGAAAATGACAATAATGAAAAATAATATAAAATATATTTTATTATTATAATATAAATTTGAATTTAAATGAAAAATTCTTTTCCTTTTTTAATTATTTCTAAAAATTAATCAATAAACATTTATTGTAAAATAATTCTTCATTAGCTTAAAATATAATGTATAAATATTATTTAATTTGTTTTAATGATTATATTTTAATGGAATAAAGCTGATTTTCTAATATTATTTTTTTAAAATATAATATTGTTTTTTTCATTTATTGAGTCTTATATTAAATTTTATGATATAAAATTTGGAATAAATAATTAATTAGATAAAGTTTCAGAAAAAAAAATGATATTTTGAGATTATTTAGATAATTTTCAATCTATATATCAATAAAATAATAAAAATATTCTATCAGTTAAAAATTTAATTTTAAATTAATTATTTATAAAATATTTATTATTTCATTGACATAATAATGGTTTTTAATATAAAAAATATATTTCTTTTTTATCAATAATTTTATACTTTTCTTATATATTCCAAATAATAAAAAAACTTAGAAATTTTAAAACAAAAAAATTTTTACACAAATGAAGAAATATTATAGACATATGTAAAGAATTATTTTATTTTATCAAAGACTTTAAAAAACTAATTTTCATTAACATAATTATTCACCTTTCGATTAATCATTTTAATCGGATTAACACCTATACCATCTTTAGGAATAGAAGCTTTTTTTTTCAAATTTTCAGGTATTTGAATAATTTCTAATTTTTTCAATATATTTATAATATTTAATCTTTTATTTATAAAAGATTTATACATTGCTATAGCAGCTTTCGTTTTTTTACTTACAAATAATGTAGGTAGAAATTTTGATGAAATAGATCTATTTAAAAGATGAAAAGATTCAAATTTTTGAAATTTTTTACTATCTAAAATTATCCCAGATTCATTTTTTGAATTTGCAAGATTATTTTGAGAATTTTTAGATTTTCCTAAAATAGATGAAGTCAGATGAAGATTATTAGTTGTTTTTCTCATTTTTTCAACATTATTTATTCCATAATCTAAAACAAAATCTTTAATTAATCTAAAATAATATGAATTACTTCCGTTAAAATAATTTAAAAAAGCACCACACATAGCCATTACTTTAACTAAACCTCCTATAATAGCAATATAATCTTGAAATTTAGTATATGATTTATTATATATTGAAGAATTAACGCTATTTAATATAGTTAATGTTGAAAAATATGTTGATGTTTCACTTATTATACTAGGATCTATTCTAACTGAATCGAATCTATGAAAATATTCATAATGATTGCTTGTAAAAATGTATCCATTATCAATTATAAACTTTATATTTTCTAAATATAACCATATTCTTTTATATAATTTTACAGATAATTCATATCTTTCTTTTCTAACTGAAATCTCATTAACTTTTTTATGATTTAAAGAATTCATTGTATAATCAACTAAGATAACATCTAAATAAGGTGATCTAAGTTTTTCTTTATTTTCTTCAAGTGAATAACAATAATTATTATTTTCAGTGGTATTTTTACAATATCTAAAAGTAAAAGAATAAAAAGAAAAAGGATAATAATTTCCATATAATCCATATATAGTCTGAGAATAATTTCTAGGCATAATACAATAATAAGAAGACAAATTTGCAAAATCTTGAAAATAAGGTTTAAATTCATCAGTAAAATGGAGATTTATATCACATTTAGATATATTTAGTGATTGAGAAGTTTGTGCAGCACTTCCTGATAAAGAAGTATCATTTGACCCTCCAAACCAAACACTACTAGTAATATAATATAAACGTTCATCTTCATCATAAGGAAGAGAATTTGTATCAGAAACTCTTAATAAAAATGGTAAATGATGAGAATAAGATAAATTTACAAATGGATTCATTTGAGTTGAATATACTACTGAAAGATCTTTTCTGTGAAACATTCTTATTATGAAATATCCACCACAAAAAATTGATAAAAAGAATGATATTAATGATAATAATCCTCCTATAAATGTTTTATAACCTATTTCTCCCTTATCATTCATTGTTAAGGCAACTTTGTGAGAAAGGTAATCTAATTTTTTTATAATTTTCATAGGTTTTATTTAATTTTTTTTTTTATTATTTTGTATATGTTTTTTTTAAGATTATTTATTTATTTTTCTAAAGGGATTTTAAACATTTAGTAAAGAGGAAATTTTGATTATTATTTTTTTCATTTGATTTTTATTCATTTAGAACTTAGAAATTAATTTATTTATGCATTTTTAATAAAAAAAAAAATATCATAAATGGAATTTTATTGTCTTATTACATCTTATGCATTTACATTTAATAATTAAAATTATTTTCATTAAAATTAAATAAAATTTTAAATAAGAAATTTCTTATTAAAATATAATTTTTGAAGTTTTTTAAATAATCACAATTCATTTCATTGAATCCTTAAAATAAAAAAAATAAGAAAATATATGTTAAAAATAGTATTTTAGAATGAAATGAAAAATAAAATAAGAAAAATTATAGATTGTAAAAGATTTTTATTATTTTCAAAATTATTTTTTTTTTAATTATTATTTAAAAAAACTAAAAAATATCAAATATTCCCATTTAATAAAACTAAAAATTATAATATGTTTATTAGAAATTTTTATGTATCATATAGTAATTCTATGAAAAGTAATTGAAATTTTTTGTTTTTACAAATTGAATAGATTGATAGATTTCTAACTTTTCTTTTTCTTATGAGTAAATGAATATTTAAATTATATTTTTATACTCGGAATGAAAATTTATTTTTAAATGAATTTTACCATGATAATTTTTTTATAAATTATTTAAATGATTTTTTTTAGACTTAATAAAACTTAAAAGAAAATGGATTTTATGAATAATTAAAATATTTAATTTACTAATATGTGAAAAAAATGTTTTTTTTTAAATTAATTCCTGATTTTTGATTATTATTCTGATTTTATATTAAATAATCTGGAACTCTAAATTAATTGAATATATTTACTTATATAATTGGAAACTCAATAATTAAAATTTTATTATAATTAATTTTCATTTTCAATCATTGAATTAGTTTCACTCTCGGGAAAAGAGAAATATGAAGATGATAATGATAATTTTTCTTTTGCCCTTATTTGAATATTAGTTTTAACATCTTTATTAAATTCATAAAAATTAAGAATAATCATTTCACAAAATATCATTAAAAGAATCATAAAAGCCAGAGCAATAAAAATTGTTATCCAATTAATTTTCTTTTTATAATTCATTAACGTCAAAATAATAATTTCTAAACAATCTATGACTCCCATTATAACAGGAGTATTTTTAACAACAATAATTAAATAACATATATAAACAATACAATATAAAATAATTGAAAAAATATTTTGAATAATATTTTCTTTAAAATCAAAAATAAATCTATAAACATTTTTATGACCTAAAAGCATTCTTATAAATTCTTCTAAAATAAGTATAA
>JAEEGL016242406.1_pt1 | contig 14960 bp, 10 predicted proteins | sample 9134231 | NCBI WGS metagenome assembly JAEEGL01 (sample SAMN16246548, study PRJNA631951) | gut metagenome | biome: gut microbiome; feature: rumen; material: fiber-attached | host: Bos | place: Iran: Karaj | collected 2018-10
ATTTTTATCGATTACGTCAAACAGACCGCAGAGGTGACGCCCGACAGGTATCCGATTGTTCTGAACATTATCGGAAACTGCCTGTCACAGGAGGAAAAAGAGACCGTTGAGGAGATCATTCTGGACGATTTTGCTTACGAACTCGGTATGGTGGAGAGGCAAGAGAAAAGGCATAAGAAGATATTCTATATTATTTTCTTCGGCCTGCTGATCTCAGGAATGATACTGTAGCTTACGAGAAATATGGCGGATGAACCGCGTGAGGCGATCTTCATCATGTTCTGGTTTATGGGTGAGACATTGTGCGACTATATTTTCCTGACCGGCTATGATCTTCGCAGTGTCAGGAGACTGGCCGGAAGGCTTGCGAGCATAAAAGTCGTTTTTTCCGAAAGCTATAAGGACGCGGAATACACGGAGGGCGATGTGGAAAGGATCTATTCCGAGATCGAAAAGCGTGTCCATGAAACTATTGACGAAAAAAATGATCGATAAAGTCCGGCAGTATTGAACGCTCCCGGATAAAAGGTATCTGTAAGGAAGCTGCGGAAGTGAAATAAACTTTGAAATAAGGGACTGTCTGTTTTTCCGAAAGGTCGGTAGAAAATGAGGATAATTGCTGTAGAGGATGAGGTTATTCTCTTAAAGCATATGACCAATCGCATTCATGAGGCTGTACCGGGGGCGGAAATCCTGGCTTTTGATAATACCGACGATGCTCTTGCCGTTTTACCCGAAAAAAAACCGGATATCGCTTTTCTTGATATTGAGATCGGAGATATGAACGGGGTTGACCTGGCAAAACACATCAAAGCCTTATATCCCGCCTGCGACATTGTTTTTTGTACGGGATACAGCGATTATGCCGCGCAGGCATTTGACCTGGGAGCCAGCGATTATCTGATGAAGCCCGTCACGAAGGAAAAAATAGAGCATGCCTTATCTTTGCTCCGCCACAACGCTGTCCGGGATGACAGGACAGAGAAACTGTATATCCGATGCTTCGGCGAATTTGAGGTTTTCTATCATGACGAGCCGGTTACTACATTTACAAAACGTTCCAAGGAGCTTTTAGCTTATCTGGTAGATAAGGCGGGTGCCCTCTGCGCCTCATCGGACATCGGCAAGGCTATTTTCCACGGAAGCTCCGACTCTTATTTCCGTGTCGTGAAAAAAGACCTTATAAAGATCCTTTCAGGGATCGGACAGGAGGACATTCTGATCAAAGGCTGGGGAAAGCTGGGGATCAACAGAGAAAAGGTCAGATGCGATTATTTTGACTATCTGGATGGAGATCCGGAAGCCCTGAATCAGTATAAAGGAGCCTATATGCTGCAGTATCACTGGGCTCAGACAACATTTTCCCGTCTGCAGGGACAGGAATGAAACGAGGAACCGTCCCCTGTTCCATTTGTAGGAACAGAAATGGAACGAGGAACCGTCCCCTGTTTCATTCCATTGATATCATAAAATACATAAGGAGAATGAAAGAATGCAAGAAACAGGTAAGCCGTCAGGCGCAAACACGAAAGAAGGAAACAGTGCGGATCTCGTTGTCTACGGAAAGATCTTTACTTCCGAAAATGATCAGATCGCAGAAGCATTTGCCATTAAGGACGGAAGGTACATCTATACGGGTGACAGGAAGGGAGCCGAAGCATTTATTGAAGAGGGAAGGACAGAGGTTATCGATCATACCGGAAAGGGTCTGGTAATGCCTTCCTGCGGCAACGGCCATGCGCACTATTCCATGGGATATGCCATGCAATCAGTCGGAACGTTAGTCAGTGCAAAGGATGATGTGGATAAGTTCCTTAAGGAGATCGTTCCCGGCGCAGTAAAAAAGGCAAGGGAAAAGGGTGCGACGACTATATTCGGCTTCGGTTGGGATTATATGCACTTTAAGGATAATATGCCCACCAGACAGCAGTTGGATGAAATATGCAGTGATATTCCCATCTACTTTGCAGATGAGGAGGGGCATAAGGGGCTGGTGAACACCCTTTGTCTGGTCAATGCGGGCATTATGAAGGAGGATGGTACCGTACTTAAGAAGGAGGTACGCGGAGGTGAGATCGAGTTTGGCTCTGACGGCACTCCTACCGGTTTCCTGAAGGAGCAGGCCGGTACCTATGTGCGTTCTTTCATTGACAATGATAGCCTGTTTACCGTTGAAACGGCAAAGGACAACATGGCTAAGATCCAGGAGCAGCTGCTGTCAGAGGGATATACAATGTATATTGACGGCTGGGGTTCCTATTTCTATAACGACCATTTCTACCAGGGCGCGAATCAGATGGACAAGGCCGGTGATATGCACTTTATTCTGGGACTGAGCTATGAGATAGAAAGCTGGATGGATGTGGATGCAACTCTTAAAAAGGCCAAAGACGCAAGAAAATACGCTTCCGCCCATGTATTGCCTAACTGGGTCAAGCTCTTCATGGACGGAACGGTGGAAGGCGGTACCGGATTTGTGGATCCCTTATATCCTGACGGGCACCAGGGCCTTGTTAACTGGACGGAAGAGGAGACCACAGACATAACCGGAAAGGCCAACGGATGCGGCATGTCAATGCACGTACATACAATGGGAAACAAGGCGGTCAACCGTACTGTCAACGCTTTCGTAAACGGCGGAAAGGATGAAATGCGCAATACACTTGTGCATGTGCGTAATGTAGACGATCCCGACTGGCAGCGCCTGGCAGATCATAATATCTACGTAACCGCAGGCATGCATTGGCATCATTTCCCGGACGGAGCGCCTGAGATACTGAAAACCCTGGTTCCTGAAGGCATGGAGAACGAGTCTTATCCCATCAGGTCATATTTTGATCATGGAATCAACGTGACCTCACACTCCGACTTTCCTGCGCTGGGCGGCAGCCCCGACGACCCCTTCGGTGCTATGGAGCTCGCGGTTACAGGTGTATTATACGGCGAGAACGGATCTCCCTGGTGGCCTGAAGAGCTGATAACCCGGGAACAGGCCCTCACAGCTCTGACCATCAACTGCGCAAAGCAGATGTTCATTGATGATGAAAGAGGCAGTATAAAGGAAGGCAAATATGCGGACTTCCTTCTGGTTGACAGGGATGTGCTGAGCTGCCCGGCGGACCGGATCCACGAGGCTAAGCCCGAAGCAACCTACTTTGAGGGAAAGAAGGTTTACTCTGCCTGATAAAACTTTGATATAAAAATATACAAATTTTATTTATTTTAATGGATTTTTATGTGTGTTATGCTATAATGTATAGCAGTTAGTACAAGAAAGGAGCAGCTCTATGATATGGTAAATGCGGCAATGGAAAAAGCCGAGGAAGAAAAGAAAGAAGCCGCTGCCGATGACAACACGGAAGAGGCTCCCGCGGATGATAAGGACAAGGATGCATCTGCTAAGACTACAGCAGCAAAGGAAGCTCCTGCCAAGACAACAGCAGCAAAGGAAAAAGCTGCAAAACAATAAAAGGCAATAACAGATTGCGCAGCTCATGTGAAAACCGGACATTCCGGATTGAATGAGTATGAAATAAGTAAAAAAGGTTACCATTCACAGCCGAATCGCGCACTTGCTGCGCGATTACGGGCCAATATATATGGCTTGAGATGGGTTTTGCCCATCGTAGCGGTTCCTCGTCAGAGGCCGCGTGAGATTTTTTTAAAAATCTCACATAAAAGAATCGCTATGCGATTCTTCCTTAGCTAAGGCGATTTACATTGGCAAAACCCGTTACTATCACGGGCCCAAAGGCCGTGAATAGTAACTAAAAAAGGGCTGATCACTTAACGGTCAGCTCTTTTTGAAAGCAGGTGAAAAATGAAAAAACTGTTTACGATCGATGATTTTGCGATCGCTTTCGTTTCGGCATTGGGCTACGGTTTCGGTGAATCGGTTGCGATCGCTTTAGGCTGGCCGGGATGGGCCTGCTTAGTGTCATGCTTTGCTGTGGGAATCGCGTCCGAAGCGATCGTCAGCAAGATCGCTTTCAGTAAGACCGTTCAGAAAAAACCGATGAACCGGCTTCTGACTTATGTCACGATCCTTCTTATTTTTCTGATCGGCCAGTATATTGCGATGAAGTGCATGGATACGTCAATGGTTGCTTATCTGGCTGAGGAGTTTGCGTATGTGGTCGGCCTTCCCGTTCTCGGATTTATAGTAAATCTGCTGATCCGCGCATACCGCATTCGAAAGATCCGAAAGCTTTACGGGGATGGAAGCGATGGTTATGTATTTGATTTAAAAAAAGAGGTCATTGATGATCTTAACCAACAGAATACCCCCGTCCTCGGTGAATACGAAGCCAATAACGCGGTAAAGACAAGAACAGGCATCTTTGTAGGAAATAAAGACAAGAAGTTTATTTCCTATCTGGGTATTCCCTATGCAAAGCCACCGGTTGGTGAACTTCGATGGAAGGCGCCGGAACCGCTTCCTTCATCGGAGGCCGTGTTTGAGGCGAAATATTACGGCCCTTCGGCCATACAGGTAGAGCATAAGGGGTCGATCATAAAATATCACAGACAGAGCGAGGACTGCCTCAGCTTAAATATATGGGTCGGAACCCAGGAGACGAAAGATGCAAGACCGGTTCTCGTGCTGTTTCACCACGGTGATTTTTCCTATGGAGGAACTGTTGATCCGCTGTTTGAAGGCGAGAATTTTACAGAGCAGCATCCGGACATTTTGTTCGTAAGCTTTAACTATCGGCTCGGTATTTTCGGATTTATTGATTTTACGGAGATACCCGGCGGGGAAAGCTGCCCTGATGCCTTAAATCTCGGGCTCCTCGATCAGATCGCCGCCCTGAAATGGATCAAAGAAAATATAGCTGCCTTCGGAGGTGATCCCAACCGGATCACTGTGATGGGATTTGAAGCCGGAGGCTGTTCCATAAGCCTCCTTGTGGCCAGTGAGCAGGCAAAGGGCCTGTTTCAGAAAGCCTTCTTTTTTGTTGGAAACCCCGTATTTGCTTATGACACGCCTAAGGAAGCCAGAGAACTGGCGGGAGAGCTGTTAAAAGAAACCGGGACAGCTACAATGGAGGAGCTCTTACAGCTGGATACACAGGTTTTGAAGGATGCCGGGCAAAAGCTCTGGAATAAAATGTGCACACCGACTATCGACGGAAAACTGATCCCATATGATATCTATGGCACCTATCGGGATGGCGCTGCCGACGGTATTGATTTTATCATTGGCTTTCCCGGAAATGAGAGACACGTATTCAGATCCTTCCTGGGCAATAAGAATTATGAGGAATTTATTGCCGCGGGCATGATCGATATTAACATCATCAAGGATGAACAGGTTACAGATGCGATACGTGAGTATTTTGAGGCACAAAAGGGGTCAATGACCGAGTTTGAAGCAAAGGAGAAGCTCGTTGAGCAGTGGCAGAACCTCTGGAGCTATCGCTGTGCGGTACAATTATCGGAGAATGGCAGTAAGGTACATCTTTTGTATTGGGACACCAAACCGCTTCTCGATAAGCTGGGCTCGGGCACGGTCGATGCGGAGGCGGTATTGCTCGGAAACCGTGAAGCCCTGGAAATGTACGGCAACGTGATGAATGAGGATCTTTCCGAAACGATTCAGAAGCTTTTGCATAAATTTATAAGCGGGAATGCCCTGAAGCTGTACCATAATGAGGTCTATGGAGTCGATGCTTTTGACTGGAAGGCATTTCCGGAGGCAATGATCGTTTCGGATGATGAACTCAAATGTGAAAAGATAGAAGACAGTCTGACAGAGGTAAAGGGATTATTTGACTACATATTACAGTGGCGGGGAGGAAGGCCATGAATCGGTTACAACAGGTTAAGACCACAATGATGGAAAAGAGCGGAAAAAAGCTTACGGGTTTGACCCTGCTGGTGACTCTGCTCGTTGCAGGTGTCGTTTTTTTCGCAGTGCTCTTTCTGAACAACTACAGCAAGCTTAAGATGCTGGACCGGTGTATCTGTGAGGTCCCGGATATTATTGAGGAGCAGGAGGAAGAACTGAAAACCCGAAGCGCGGTATTTGAAGATGATGTTCTGGCACGGGGAGAGCTGGGCTTAAGGATCTACGAAACGGAGAGTGAGCTGGCAGCAGAGGACAGGCTTGAGCAGGTCTCGGATTCGGTCATGGCCGACAGCGTTTCACTGACGGATGAGAGCGGGGAGATATTAAACAGCACCGGTCCATTGATCCCGATGGACACGTTTGAAAAGCTGATCACGACACTTGAACCCCGAAAGCCCGTTTCTGAGATTTATTCCGCTCCGTCTGATGAACCCGGGGAGGCGGGTGAAAAAGAGGGCAAGGTTCTGGTGAAGATCCCCGTTGAAGAAGAAGCGGGTCACAGTCTTGTATTTGAATTTTCCTGCAGGCCGTTGCTCGAGGTGTACAATTCTCTAAGTAACTGGACGGAGATCCTTGAGCGAATGCTTAACGGATTGGATGGCTATGCCTTTGTAAAAACAGGCGAAGATAATCTGACAGGATATCCTCTTGACGACTTTACAAACGAAGAGAAGGAGGAGATCAATAAAGAGGCTTCGGAAATTTTTAAGAAAAGTGACAGTTTCATTAAGCTTGGGGTAGAGAGCTCCTATAAACCGGTTTCTTTCCGGCACCGGCTCTCTCTTGCGATGCTGCTGCCTTATCCTCAGAAGAATGCCGATTTCCTGCTTATTATGCCTATGGTAAATATCATTAATACAGGTCTTTACTGTGCGGTGGCCCTTTCGGTCTTCATCATCTATAATCTGATCCTGTTTTTGCTTTATGCGTTAAAGCTCAGCGGACAGAGGGAGCACAATGAAGAGAGGGAAGCCCTTATCCGGGAGGCGCGTAAAACGACGAGACCGGGGCGTTTATTGCTGCTTTTTTCGGTCGCTGTCTTTTCGTTGATGCTTCTGATGCTTGAGAGCCGTGCGACTATCGCTTATATAGGGGCCACGAGACGGGTGGCTCTGGAATATGAGATCGAACGGAATGCAAAACAGAGCGGGATGATCCGCAAGGCGTATTCGGATATCTACCTGACACGGGCAAAGGCGCTGGCGGAGTTTCTGACACAGCATAAGGAATATCGTACGCGCAGTGAGCTTAAGGAGCTTAGCGATACGCTCAAGGCGGAATATCTGATGCTTTTTGATGAGAACGGGAATGAGATAATCGCGAGCAACAGCTATACAGGCTTTTCCGTAAGCGAACCGAATGCGAACTTAAGTGAGGAATACCGGGCGGTGCTGTTAGGTTATCCCTCCGTGATGGTGGGACCCGAGAATGATCCTTATACGAATAAGCAGCAGATCGGCGCGGCCACACTGTTTACAAAGGAGAACGGAGAGGCGGACGGCTTTTTGCTGGCGGTATTTGATGCCGCCGCAATGAACGCGGAGCTTGCAGGCACAAGCCTGGAAAATACAGTAAATAAAGCAGTCGTTACAGATGGGTATAAGGCTGCCGTCATCAGGAATGAGGACGGTCAGTTTATCGCCAACACCGATGAAAACAAGATCGGTCTTTCGGCGGAGTATTATATTACGACGGACGCATATGGCGATGATTATGAGGGCTTTACGGAATACGACGGGAATAATATGTATGTGTCCGGAGTTTCCGACGGCGTGAACAGTCTTTTGTTTATGGTCCCTGAACGTTCGGACAATAATATGGATGCAGTTATCACCTTGATGATCGCGGCGCTCTTAGCTATCATAGCTTTCCTTTATTGCCCCAAGGCCTGTGAGCTGTGCGCGACTGCAATGAACGAAGCAATGGAAAAAGCTATTGACGAGGAGTACGGGAAATATGATAAAAAGAACGCTCTGCTGATCTTTGGCTACGGCTATGTTTCTTTCCTGACGGTGATGGCAGGGATCACCTTTATAACTGCCGTTACGATGATATGGCCGGCCTTTACCTTCGTATTCGGAGGCTTTTGGTCGAGGGGGGTCCACCTGTTTTCCCTTTGGGCGGCTCTGTATTTTATGGCTGTCACCGTCAGTGTCGAGCTTTTGCTGCGTCTGGTGCTCAGAAATTCCGCAAGACAGGCAGACCTTCGCACCAGAACGGTGCTTAAGCTGACGGACAGCTTTGTCGCCTATGCCACTGTCATTTTACTTCTGGTAGTAGTCCTGTATATGTTTGGCGTAAACACGGTGGCGCTTATAGCATCGGCCGGTATCGTTTCCATTGCCGTCGGTATGGGCGCCAAGGATATGGTTTCGGATATTCTCGCCGGTTTGTTCCTTGCCGTTGAGGACTCAGTCCATATGGGGGATGAGGTGTCTGTCGGGTCCTGGAAGGGCCGCGTCACGAACATGGGCATAAGAACCACAGAGATCACCGATGAGAACCAACATGTCAAGATCATGAATAACAGCCGTATCAACGACGTTGTCAATATGAGCCGGCAGAAAACCTCCTGTGTTCTGGAGCTCGTACTGAAATGCAGCGGAAGCAGGGAAGAGATCGAAAAGCTTCTGGCTATGGCTGTGGAAACGGCGTCGGATGAGATGCCCCAGCTTTACGGAAGCCTTCAATTGGAAGGGATCAAAGATATCTCGAAGAAAGGCTGTACGGTCAGTCTGTCCTACATCTGTGCGGAAACGGCACGCGAGTCGGTTACGGCACAGCTTAAGGAGTTCATGGAGCAGCAGTTCTGCGGGGACGGGACGACAGCATAACAGGATGTAAGGAACTTAAGGAGGAATGAAATGGACGATATAAAAATGTATCAGGTATCAACCCTGCAGGCTCTGATGCTTGGATACTCAAGGGAGGTAATTACGGTATCGGAGCTGCTTGAGCACGGCAATATCGGGCTCGGAACCTTTACTGACGTGGACGGGGAGATGATCGTGCTTGACGGCTCATGCTACAGAGCCATGGAGCTGGGCGATGTTGCAGCTGCGGAGCCGGACAGGGGAGTGCCTTTTTCGACTGTATGCACAATGAAAGGCAGTATCCCCATTGAATTTGGTTTTACGGAAAATATTGACGCTTTGAAGACGGCGCTCAATAATATCATTGATTCCCAATTCGGGCTTAACAGCATGCATATGGCCCGTATAGACGGTGAATTTGAGGTCGTTGATGCCAGATCCGAATCGGGCTATGAATCTGTGCATATCGATCTGAAGACAATACTCGGAGAGACTCAGAGGGCTTTTAAGTTTGAAAAGATCAAGGGCACGCTTGTCTGTGTCTATTTCCCGGATTATATGGACGGGATCAATGCATCAGGCTGGCACCTGCATTTTATCTCCGAGGACAGAAAGCATGGCGGGCATGTATTTGACATTACAATGAGCTCCGGAAAAGGGGAGATCTCCAAAATAAACTCAATAGAGCTTAAACTGCCGGATGAGCCGATATTTGATACCTTTTCATTAAAACAGGCCTCAAAGGAGGCGTTAAAGGCGGTTGAGCAGGGAAAAGGGGATAAATAGAAAAACACCCGCAAACGTTACGTTTGCGGGTGTTTTAAACAGCTCGTAGCGGAATCGAACCGCTGTTTCCGCCGTGAGAGGGCGGCGTCTTAACCGCTTGACCAACGAGCCGTACTAGTGCATTCTATACCATTTCTTAATGAATTGCAAGAGTTTTTTAAAAGTTTTTTCCGCTTTGCGAATTTGGGTGTGGTGACCCGTGAATGGTAACGTTCATCCCGTCCCGGACTCAACGCAGTGTGACCAGCTCATAATCCCTGGTGCCGAGTCCCAGCTTTTCTCCGTGGGAAAGCGCTTCCTTCCAGCGGACACTCGGATTGTTGTCAAGGAAGTGGTCGTTATAGGATGTCCATCCGGGAGATGCCAGATTGTCTCCGAGCTGGCTGTTGCGGATCGGGTCGGCCTTCTGGCAGAGGTCAGCGGCTGCCTGGTCGATGGCCACGGGATCGAAGGACGCGAGCATACCGATATTAGGAAGGATCGGCGCATCGTTCTCGCTGTGGCAATCGCAATTCGGGGACACATCCATGATCAGGCTGATATGGAAGTGGGGCCTGTTATGACAGACCGCCGCCGTGTATTCGGCCATTTTACAGCAGAGCACCTCGTTGGCGTTGCCGTTTATGTTTTCTATGGCGTCAAAGGGGCAGGCTCCGATGCAGCGTCCGCAGCCTTTGCAGAGCTCCTGATCGATGAAGGCCTTTCCTTTTTCTCCATAGGAGATGGCATCGCTTCCGCATTCCCTGGCACAGCGCCTGCAGCTTTTACAGAGCTCAGTATGTACGATGGGTTTTCCGTCGTTGTGCTGCTGCATTTTTCCACCCCGGCTTGCGCCTCCCATTCCGATATTCTTGATGGCGCCTCCGAAGCCCGTGCACTCATGCCCCTTGAAATGGGAGAGTGAGATCAGGATATCCGCATCCATGAGAGCCCGTCCGATGAGAGCGGTCTTACAGTATTCCCCATTAGGAACCTCCACCTCGATATCGTCCGTTCCCCTGAGGCCGTCAGCGATGATAACATGGCAGCCGGTAGTGACGGAATTAAAGCCGTTAAGCTCGGCCACGGTCAGATGATCGACGGCATTTTTCCGGCTCCCGGGATAGAGGGTATTGCTGTCTGTCAGGAAGGGAACCCCGCCGATCTCCCTGATAAGGTCGGCCACCGCTTTAACATAATTGGGCCTGATATAGGAAAAATTACCCAGTTCCCCAAAGTGCATCTTGATCGCAGCGAACTTCCCCTCGAAATCTATCTGTGAAATGCCTGCCGCCCGGCAGAGCCTTTGAAGCTTCGTACCCTGGCTGACACCGTTCTGTGTTCTGAAGTCTGTGAAGTATACCTTTGATCTTTCCATGATCTCCTCCTGTCTTTGCGGTATTCCCCGCCTTACGATAAAGGAATGCTGTTTTCGGGCACGTGCCCACAAGCTTACAATAACATCCAAACGCTTAAAAATCAAGCTAAAGTTGTACAATAATACCTCATATGATAAATTTTCACAAAAAAAATTATGCAGATTTGTTAATAATTCACGAAAATGCAAAAATAAGGTGGGCACGTGCCCGATTTTGTGATTTGAGGTTTGACATCGTATTTTGAGTATGCTATTTTCAATTCAGAGACACCGTGATGATGTCAGGGGCAAAAGGTGCGTCAGTACCTTTTTGTATACATGATATAGTTATCCGGCTTGCTCGAAATCACTATATCATGTATACGAAAAAAGTACGAAGTGTTTTTGAGCCTGATATTATTACAGATAATGATGTAAGGTTTGCTGTACAGGTCTCAGGCGCATGATCTGCGGGACAGATCGGCGCAGATGAAGGAGAACGGTTTGGCGACACAGAGAAGGATCGCAGAGCTTGCCGGCGTTTCGCGTTCGACAGTGGAGCGGGTGATCAACAACAGAGGCGATGTCAGCAGCGCTACCCGGGATAAGGTCCTGGAGATCGCAAGGCTTCTTGACTATCATCCCAACCGCGCCGGACAGACACTGGCCATCAAACAGAAAAAGCTGACCATCGGCTGCATGATCATTGAGTCGGACAATCCGTTTTATACGGAGCTTGGCAGGGGGATCGAGGATAAGGCAGAGGAATACCAGACCTACGGGATCACGGTGCTTATCAGGAAGACTCCCTTTACGGAAGAGGATCAGATCAGGGAAATAGACTCGCTTCTTAATGATAATATCAACGCTTTGGTGATCCAGCCCGTTTCAAGCTCGCTGATCACGGAGAAGATAAGGGAACTGGAGGCGGATGGGATACCGGTCGTGACGATGAATACCGATATCCCCGATCACTATTCACAGTTTTGTTATGTGGGAAATGATTTTCACCTTTGCGGGAAGACGGCGGCCAACATCATGGCCCTTGTGACGGGTGAAAGCTGCGGCATCGGCATAGTTACAGGCTTCTCGGATGCCAAGTCTCATTATGACAGGGTCGACGGATTCATGGATTATATCCGTGACTGCCCCGGGATGAGGGTCATCACTGTTATGGAAAACAGGGATGATGACCTGGAGTCGTATCAGGTAACGAAAACCATGCTTGAGGAAAATCCGGATATCGACGCCCTGTTTTTAGTGGCGGGGGGCGTTCAGGGGGCCGGACGGGCCATCAGGGAATATCCTGAAAGAAAGGTGAGCGTCATCTCCTTTGATGATCTGCCCGAGACCAGAAGGCTTGTGAAGGATGGGGTCATCCTCGCAACGATCTGCCAGCAGCCGGTAAGACAGGGGAGAATGGCACTGTCAGTACTGTTCGATTATTTCGTAGAGGGGAAAAGACCTGTGACAGACCATCTGTATACGGATATCCTCATAAAGGTAAGAGCGAACATAGACCAGTAAATATAAACAGGGTTACAATACAATATTAAGGCAGCAGAGGAGGTAAAAAAGAGTATGAAGTATTATGTGGATGCTTCGGCGCACTGCGATGGAGACGGTTCAAAGGAAAGGCCCTTTAAGAGAATTGGCGAAGCCGCAAAGATCGCTGTGGCCGGCGATGAGGTCCTGGTACTGCCGGGGCTTTACCGTGAGTATGTAGATCCGCAGAACGGAGGTACTGAGGACAACAGGATCGTCTACAGATCCACAGAGCCCCTTAAGGCCGTCATCTCGGGAGCGGAAGAGGTGAAGGACTGGGAGAATTACAAGGGAGATGTCTGGGTCACAAGGGTGAACAACGGTGTTTTCAACGGATATAACCCTTATACCACACCGGTATACGGTGACTGGTATTTTGCAAAGGATGACAGACATACGGGCTGCGTCTATCTGAATGACAAGGCCATGTACGAGGCGGATTCCCTGGAGGCCTGCGAGAAGGCGGAGATATATACTCCTTCCTGGGAGCAGGAATGGTCGGTATACAAATGGTATGCAGAGGTAAAGGGAGATGAAACGGTCATCTATGCCAACTTCAGGGGAAAGGATCCCCGGAAGGAAAAGGTGGAGATAAACGTCAGAAGAGAGTGCTTCATGCCTCAAAAGGAGCATCTTAACTATATCACAGTAAGCGGCTTCTTTATCGAAAAGGCAGCTACAACCTGGGCGCCTCCCGCGGCATATCAGGACGGCATGATCGGCCCCCACTGGGCAAAGGGCTGGATCATCGAGGACTGTGAGATCACAAACAGCAAATGCTGCGGTATCTCTTTGGGCAAATACTACGATGAGGAGAATGATCATTACTTTACGACGAAGCATGTAAAGAGCCCCACACAGATGGAGAGGGACGCTGTCTGCCGCGGTCAGTATCACGGCTGGCTCAAGGAGGAGATAGGCTCTCACATTGTAAGAAGATGCAATATCCATGATTGTCAGCAGACAGGTATCGTAGGCAGGATGGGGTGTGTGTTCTCCACCATCGAGGACAACCATATCCACCACATCAACAACATGATGGAATTGGGCGGGGCGGAGATCTCGGGCATCAAGCTGCATGCGGCCATCGATGTGCTGATCCGCAGAAATCACATCCACCACAGCACCATGGGCATATGGCTCGACTGGCAGGCTCAGGGAGCAAGGATCTCTCAGAACCTGCTGCATGACAACGATGTCCCCGAGGGAAGCACAAAGCTTGAGGGCGGTATGGAGAGCCAGGATATCTTCATAGAGGTGGGTCACGGCCCGACGCTCATAGACAATAACATCCTGCTTTCCCGTTATGCTCTCAGAGTGGCGACGGAGGGGCTTGCCATCGTTCACAATCTGATCCTGGGCTCCTTTACCATGGTGGGTGTCGGTACTGATATGGAGGTTGACGGCAGAAGCCAGCGCCGTTATACGCCTTATCATATCCGTCACAGGACCGAGGTTGCGGGCATGATGACGATCCTGCACGGCGACAACCGGATATACAACAATATCTTTGTGCAGTACTATCCGGTGAACAACGAGGAAACCAAGGAAACCTCATATTATCAGGTCGTGGGTACACATGTCTGGGATGAATACCCGACCTGGGATGAGTGGATCGAAAGATTTGACATGGATGTGAAAAAGCCCGATATGCGTAAGCTGGCAGTTCCTCACTTCGATCACCTTCCGGTATGGATCAACGGCAATGCCTATCTGATGGGAGCGAAGGCCTGGAACAGGGAAGAGAAGAAGTTTGTGGACACCGACAGCAAGGTTACGGTGGAGCTGACCGACGAAAACGGAACCTGTACTCTGAAAACCAATCTGTATGAGATCCTCGGGAGCTTCTCTGACGGGATCATCACCAGCGATATCCTCGGAAAGGCTTTTGAGCCGGAGCAGAGGTTTGAAGAGAGGGACGGCTCGGCCATCGTCTTCAATGTGGATTATCTCGGGGATCACAGGGGCGTCAGCGCCATTCCGGGTCCCTTTGCTCAGGGGAAGGATACGGAAAAAGTATTCACTTTTTAACTGTATCCATATGGTAACGATTGTTATTTTAACACAGAAAGGTCTTGCCGAGAGGCGGACAAGGTGCTAAAATTAACAATAAATTAAAAAATATCGTGCAAAAATCGGCAAATTGCACAAAGCCGGGAGGGCGGCAGATAGACTGACTGTCCCTGCGGCAAAATCGAAAGGAGGATTCTGATGAAAAAGAAGTTGTTGGCGGTTACAATGAGCATGGCTATGCTGGCAGGCGTTCTGGCAGGCTGCGCTCCGTCTGGTGCGGCACCGGCAGGAGAGCCTGCGGCAGAGCCGGCACAGGCAACGGAGGCTGAGGCTCCCGAGGCTGCGGAAGCGGGCGGCGCAAAGGCTACGGATGGTAAGAACCTGCCTGAGCTTACCAGTGAGGACATGACGATCGTTCTGTGGGATATTGCTACAGAGGATCCCACCAGGTCCATCCAGGAGGGCGCGGTAGCAAGATTCATGGCTGATTATCCTAACATCCATGTGGAGCAGGTGCATCAGCAGAACGATAACTACAAGCAGCAGCTCGTAGTAGCCATGAGCTCCGGTCAGTGCCCGGATATGTACATTTCCTGGGGCGGCGGACCGATGGCCG
>JAEEGL011068210.1_pt1 | contig 14959 bp, 10 predicted proteins | sample 9134231 | NCBI WGS metagenome assembly JAEEGL01 (sample SAMN16246548, study PRJNA631951) | gut metagenome | biome: gut microbiome; feature: rumen; material: fiber-attached | host: Bos | place: Iran: Karaj | collected 2018-10
AGCAGGCGCGTCGACAATTACTTCGCATCCCCCGACGGGGTCTGGGCGACGTGGATCGTCGGCAAGGACGGGTTGAAGTCAACCTACGGGCAGAAGTTCTACTCGGGCTGCAACCGCCCCGTCGAAATCATCGCCTCTGCGGACTTCACGATCGAGGCGCCCGTGAAGCTCGGAGCGGTCAATAGCCAGGTGGCGGCCTTAACGCTCGACCCTACCGGGCACGTAATCACGGTCACAAGCAAGATATACGGAGACGGGTCGATCCTTGTCTGCGGACATGGGGATGTTGCCTTCGCCGAAGGAGCGACGCTCGAGGTCAAAGGCACGGCGCAGAAAGCGCCCGTCGCTGTCATCAACAGCTCGTGTCTTTTGTTCGAGAACGGTTCAAAAGTCGTGATGAACACGGAACTGATACTCACGGAACTGATAAACAACGAAAGCGGGGCGGTGTGCATTGTCGATGTTGCAGACCAGGGCCAGCTGTCGATTGGCAACGAAGTGCATTTCAAGTTGAAGATCGGCAACTCCACGATAAACATGGGCGACATCTCGTCTTCTGTCAATGTCTCTGTTTCTGGGCAGGCTCTTTGGTTCTGGCTTGAACAGGACAACGACGGCTGCCTGTGGTTGCGCTGGGGGCGAAACCAGCCGTAGAGTCAGCAAGGCAGGTTTTAGGGGACTGTCCCCGGTTTCGACCTCGACGACTTCGCGAGGAGGCTGACGGAGTGGATGTCCGCACAGGAGGGGACGCTCCCGAGGCAGCTCGCGCTCGACGGAAAGTTCGTCAAGGAGGTCATGGGAATCGTCTCCGTGGTCAACGTGGAGAACGGTGCTCCCGTTGCCGTCGCGGTCTGCTCGCGCTAGGAAGGCGAGACCGGCAAGTGCGAGATGCCCGTAGGGCGCAGGCTCCTGTCGGAGATGGACCTCACGAACGCCCTCGTCTGCTCTGACGCGCTCCACTGCCAGCACGACACGGTGCGGACGGTCGCGCGCTCCAACGGCGAGAGCCTCGTGCAGATAAAGGACAACCAGAAGGGACTGCTCAAGAACGCCAAGGACGTGGTCAAGGCGAGGCATCCCGTGGATTCTAAAAAAAATAGAGACGGCGCACGGACGGAGGGAAGCGCGGCTGACCCGGATATTCAAGCTCGACGACCCGGCGCAGCTCGGCATGTTCGGGATGCACACGCTCGTGCAGACCAGGCGGCAGTGGGAGTACGTCTCCGGGCCGAACAAGGGAAAGCGCACGGAGGTCGAAACGTCGTACCACGCCTCGACAATCGAGATCGACAAAAGCCACGGCGTCGACTTCTTCGCCAACGCCGTGCGCATGGAATGGACGATAGAGACCGGGTACCACGGCAAAAGGGACTATGCATACTGCGAGGACGTCCGCACGCGACGCGGCAACGGCAACATCATCGGCGCAATGATGCTGGCGCGGACTCCGGCATTCGTGTTCATGGCCAAGCGCGGCATCGGCAACTGCCAGGTGTTCAAGGAGAATCTGCAGTCAAATCGGGCACTCGCGCTACGGATGGTGGTGGATGTCCCTCCAAACTAAATCGCCATGGCCGCTGAGGTTCAAGTGGGTTCGCGGCGGAATTTTCCGCCGCAGGCCAGTCCGGGCTCTCTCAACCGGACGCTCACTATGAGCGCCCTAATATACGGCCAGCTGCAGTGAATCTGACAAGACGACTTGCGGCGTCGGCTAGTTCGCAAACAGGTCGTTGAGAGACACCTCGGCCTCCGCCGTCCACCTGTACTTGCCGGGCTTGATACCAAATGGCGTCACTAGCGTTGTCCGGCACGTCTTGCGCGTCCCGGTCTCCCGAATGAACGCCAGCTTGCGGTTCTTCAGCCGCTCGGACTCCTCCAATGTTATTTCATACGGTTCGGACGAATACTTCATCTCGCACAGGTTGACCACGCCGTCGTCGCGGTCGATCACAAGATCGATCTGCGCGCCGCGCTTTTCGCCGTCCGCCTGGAACCGCCACGAATACGCGCTAGACTTGACGCCTGCAATGCCCAGTGCGCGCTTTATCTGCTCCACATGCTGGAGGCAGACGCGCTCGAACGCCATGCCTCGCCAAGCCGCAATGCGCGGGGCGCGCTGCGAATTCGTCCAGCGGTGCTCGTCCCTGTCTTCGCGCGACGACGCAAAAGCGTAATGGAAAAGCGTGAATGCGTCCATGAGCTGGAACATAGCCCCCCTGTTCTTTCTGTCAGGCGGGAGATAGCGTCGTATGAAATCGCACTGTTCCAGTTCCTCGAGACGAGTCTTGAAGTTGCCCCCCATTTTCTGGCCGGTCGCGGACGCGATCTCCTCTCGGGTCATGCCGCACTTCTTCCTTGTGAGCGCTTCGACAATCGCGACATGGTCGGCGGCGTTACGGAAAAGTGACGAATAGAGGAACCCGAATTCGTCGCGTAACGCGCCGTGCTCGGAAAAGAACAGGGCGTCGATGTTCTGCGCAAGGCTCATGTCGGGACGAAGGAGATTCCAGTAGTACGGAACGCCTCCGAACACCATGTATGCCTCGCAGACGTCCTGGCGCGACATCGAAAGCCCAAGTCGTTCGGCATACGCCTCGCATTCCGACAGCGTGAAAGGGCGAAGCCATATCCTGTCCGTAAGCCGTCCATAGAGCCCGCCAACATCTCCAAGCAGGTTCTTCACTATCCACGAAGAGGCCGAGCCGCACACGACAAGGAACACGTCTTTTTCCAAGCGCGCGGAAACTCGGACGTTCCAGAAGGATTCAAGTCCGACGAGAAGATCGGATCGCGGCGTGTCCATCCATGGCAATTCGTCGATAAATACGACCTTCTTCCCGCCTGGCGCTTCCGCAACGAGGTTGTACAGCTCGTCGAAGGCCTGAAGCCAGTTCCGCAGCGCGGGACACTTCGTGCGCCCGAAGCGGACAAGAGAACTCCTGAAAGCGGCAAGCTGCGCCTTCTTGTCGCCCCCGCGAAGCCCAGTATGCGAGAAGGCAAACATATCAGAAAACATCTCCCGAATCAGATACGTCTTGCCAATGCGCCGACGTCCGTAGATGGCAACAAACTGGGACTCGCTCTTCTGCAAATCCCATTGAAGGTTCTTTATCTCGTTCTTTCTGCCGACAAGCTGCATAGGCCCTCCTTGCCTTTGATGGCAATATTATACCATACCGCCGTACTTATTGACAAGTATCCCTGCAATTATCGCCGAGACTCGTCAATAACTCCCTAAGTTGGCGGGATAATGACGACAAAATGCAACTGGCGAGGAACGCTAGGACGGGCGACTAAATGCGATTTTTCGATTTAGTCGCCCAAACGAGGGCGAGGCGATGCGTGAACACAACCTGGCTGTCACAAAAAAGGGCCAGCGAACGAAGTTCTTGTTCTTTCGTCGGAGCGTGGGAAAATATGGTAAAATACACGCTGGAATCTGGCGGGGGGACTTCATGACGCGAAGTTCCCGGTCGGGTGGCAGACAGCAACCAGGAGGAAAGCAATGAAGAAATCCATCGTGTCCTGCGTCGCCTTGTGCGCGGCGGCGGTGCTTGCGACAGGCGCGGAGAAGAAAGAAGAGAAGGGGGCGTTCGACATATACATGGCCGGCGACTCCATCATGGCCGACTACAGCGAGAAGGATTTCCCCAAGCGCGGATGGGGGCAGGAGATAAAGACCCTCGTGAAGGACCCCGCGCGTCTCCACAACACGGCGCGCGGCGGCTGGAGTACGCGCCGCTACCGCGAGTCCGGACGCTGGGAGAAGCACGTCGCCTCGAAGCTCAAGCCGGGCGACTGGGTCATCGCGTCCTTCGGACACAACGACTCCAACGTCAAGCGCAACAAGCTCCCGAAGAACGACTACTCCACTCCGGCCGAATACAAGGAGTTCCTGGCGGGGTTCGTGGCGGACGTCAGGGCGAAGGGCGCCAACATCGCGTTCGCGACGTCCATTCCCCCGACCCTCGGGTTCAGCGAGACCAACGGCGTGATGTCCGTTGACGGCAACGTCATGCGCCTCGGACCGTACGTCGCGGCGATGCGCGAGCAGGCCGCCGCGCTCGGAGTCCCGCTCCTCGACCTGAACAAGTACGCCTGCGAAAACCTCCCGAAGCTCGGCATGGAGAAGGCCAAGGCCCTCTACATGCAGCTGAAGCCCGGGGAATACCCGAACTATCCGAAGGGCAAGGACGACCCCGCCCACATCCGCGACGCGGGGGCTCTCTGGTATGCGAAGGCCGCCGTCGAGATGGCGCGCGCGCAGGGACTGTCCCTCGCTGACGCATTCAAGGACCCGGAAAAAGCGGGCGCGGGTGAAAAAGGCGGCTCGGCGGTGGCCCCGTGACAGCTTGCAATCAACTACAGCTTGCAATCAACGTAGGAGAGAGTTCACCATGAAAAAAGAGACATTAAATACGCTCGTTGCGGCGGTTGCGACCGTCGCCCTCGTGGCATGCCATTCCGCTTTGGCTGCGGCGCCTGTCGGCTGGACGGACGATTTCGAGAATGCGAAGAAGAAGGCGAAGGCCGAGGGCAAGCTGCTGCTCGTCGATTTCTCCGGCAGCGACTGGTGCGGATGGTGCATGAAGCTCGACAGGGAGGTGTTTGCCAAGCCGGAGTTCGTCTCCGCCGCGAAGAAATGCTTCGTGCTGGTGCTGGTCGATTCGCCGAACGACAAGTCGAAGCTGTCCCCTGTGGCCGCGAAGCAGAACCCGCAGCTGGTCTCCAAGTACAATATCCGCGGCTTCCCGACGGTGCTGGTGATGGATCCAGACGAGAAAATCCTCAAGAGGACGGGCTACCGCAAGGGCGGCCCATCCGCGTACCTTGAGCACCTGGAAGACGTGATGAAGCAGGCTCCGGCGTACAAGAGGGGGGGCGGGGCCGCCAGGTCCGGGGCGTTCGACGTGGCGGAGCTCCTCGTCGGGAGGGACGGCTGCGGCACGGTCGAGGTTGACCAAGACCTGTCGAACCTCTCGCTGAAGCAGGCCGACCCGCTCGACGAGGCGAAGTGCGACATTGCGAAGGTGCGCGACGTCGCGTCCAGGGCCGCTGCGGCGTACGCCGCGTTCGCGGCCGCGCAGTCCGCCAAGGACGCCCGCGAGAGGTCCGCCGAGCTCGACTCCCTGATGGACGAGTACGTAGCGGCGTCGCGCCTTGCGCACGACCAGGCTGTCGAGGCGTACATCCGGCTCGTCGCCCACCTGTGCGTCGATGCGCAGAACCCGGCTGCGGCGGCCGCCGCCAAGGCGAAGCTCGCGGCGCTTTCCCAGCGCTCGCAGCTCGCGTGGTACTACGTCTCGGTCGAGGAGTGCGCCGCGATCGCCGCGAAGAACGCCGGCTCGCCGAAGTACGGATGGCTTGGACTGCAGGGGCTCGCTGACAACTTCGGCGCGCCGGCGTCGTGGGAGGCCGTAAAGGAAAAGGACAAGGCGCGCGAGTACAAGTCGGCGGCGCCGGCCGTCATGAAGAACTGCGTGGCCCTCGCGTACGCGGCGTCGCAGCTGCGCGCGGCGGGGATCGCGCTCATGGAGTCGCGCACGGCGACGGACGCGAAGAAGGCTCTCGCATCGATTGACAGGCTCGTCGCGCAGTGCACGAAGCTCCAGCTCCAGCCGAGGGGGAAGTTCGGCTACTCCGCCGACGAGCGCAAGGCCATCGTGCTGCGCACGCTCCGCGGGCACTCCGCAATGCTGACGGACGTCGCGGCGGGCTTCGAGGCCGGCGGGGTCAAGACCGAGATAGACAAGAAGCTCTCGGCGGTGGATGCGTTGATCGCGTCGAAGGCAGGCGAGGGCGAGCGCGGCCGCCGCTGACGCAGGGGATTTGCGAAGACAGGGCGAAAGGGGGTATAATGCGCAACATGGGCATCAGAACTGCAATTGCCGTACAGGCCGTCGCCGCCATTTCCGCTCTCGCGGCAGATTCCTCGCAACCGCCGCGCTGGCGCGTCGAGGAACCCCGTAGCCGGATCGTATGGGACGTTGCGCACGACGCGCGGCTTCCGCACGGCGACAGGATCGAGATGAGCGGACTCCGCGCGTCGCTCATCCTCTCCTACGACATCGGAGCGGACCGCGCGCTTTCGCTTCGCCGCGAAGTCCATTGGCCGACCTTCCGCAAGCAGCCGAACAAGACCAAGGACAACTTGTCCTACAGCTTCACCGAGGACAAGGTGCCGCGCCTCACGGTGGACGGCAAGCCCTGCGGCGAGATCGTTGACTACATCTCGTTCGACGGCATCTGGCGCGCCGCGTCCATGTCGCCGGACGGTTCGCTCGCAATCGCCAGGTACATCTTCCCGTCCGTCGAAAGCGCCGCGTCCTACGAGACTGTCTCGGTCATCAACATCGGCAAGGCGCCCCGCCGCGTCGGCTTCGCCAGCGGCGTCACGGACTATGCGCTCGGCTGCACCGGACGCTACGAGGTGCGCGCCCAGGCGTTCCCGGCGGGCGAGCGCACTCTCGCGCCCGGCGAGAAGGCGACATGGACTCTGCGCCTTTCCGCCAGGGTCGTGAACGGACCCGAGCTGCCGGAGGACGGCGAGACGGAATACACGGCGCGCCGCAAGCGCGTCGCGGAGCTGACGGCGCCGCTCGTCCTCGACACGGGACTCCCGGAAATCGACACGGCCTTCCATTTCGCGAAGTTGCGCGCCGGCGAGAGCATATTCGCGACGCGCACGGGGCTCATGCATTCCCCCGGCGGCGGCGCGTACTACGCGGCGACATGGTGCAACGACCAGGTTGAATACGCTGGCCCCTGGTTCGCATTCACCGGCGACAAGACGGCGCTTGAGGCTTCGATGAACGCCTATCGCCACTACATTCCGTTCATGGGGCCGCGCTACGAGCCGATCCCGAGTTCAGTGATTTCGGAAGGAATCGACTACTGGAACGGCAAGGGCGACCGCGGCGACGCCGCGATGTACGCATACGGGGCGACGCGGTTTGTGCTTGCGGCGGGGCGGCGCGACTGGGCCGAGGAGCTTCTCCCGGCGATCCGTTGGACGCTTGAGTACTGCCGCAGGAACCTCACGAAGGACGGCGTGGTGAAGTCCGACTGCGACGAGCTGGAGAAGCGCTTCCCCGCAGGCGACGCGAACCTCTGCACGTCCGCGCTCTACTGCGACGCCCTGCGGCACGCCGCGATCCTGGAGAGGGAGATTGGCAATGCCGAAGGGGCGGAGAAGTACGCGAAGGCGTCGAAGGCGATGGAGAAGGCGATAGAGCGGCACTTCGGATGCGAAATGCACGGGTTCAAGACATACCGGTACTACAATGGCTGCAAGGTGCTGCGTTCGTGGATCGGGATTCCGCTCTGCATGGGGATGTACGACCGTGCGGAGGGGACTGCGGACGCGCTCTTCTCGCCCGCGCTCTGGAACGGCGAGGGGATGCTTTCGGCGGAAGGCGACAAGAAGGGCGTGACGTGGGACAGGAGCGTGCTCTATGCCTTTCGCGGCGTCTTTGCGGCGGGGCTTGGCGACCGCGTGTTCGGCGACTTCGAGAACTACACGCGCTCGCGCCTTCTCGGCGAGCACGTCCCGTACGCCGTCGAGGCGTGGCCGGAGGGCGGCAAGCGCCACCTTTCCGCGGAGAGTGCGCTCTACTGCCGGATCGTGACGGAAGGGCTATTCGGGATCGACCCGACGGGAATTGGCAAGTTCGACGTGAAGCCGCACCTTCCGAAAGGCGTCAGGCGGATGTCGCTCAGGAACGTCCGGGCCTTCGGACGCGTGTTCTCGATCACGGTTGACGAGTCCGGCGCAAAGGTAGAGGAGTGAGTCGCTTGTGCCGTCCGAAATCGGGATGGCCGGTCGCTGAGAGGGGAAATTTGGTATAATGTCTGAAATGGAAATGCCAGACTACACGCTGGGGCGGACGGTGTTCGGAAGCGAGGCCGCCGTGGCCGTCGCATACGACGAGTTCCGCCGCCAGGAGATCGACGAGACGCGCCTCGTCGAGGGGGCGGTCGCACCCGCGAGGCGCACGACGCTCGCCTCCGAGGCGTCCGTCGCCGGTGTCGGCACGTTCGAGGGGAGCGCGAAGCAGACCCTGACCTTTGCGCCGAGCGAGAAGCCCGGCTGGTGGATTCGCCGCATGGACCAGCCGGAGCAGCTCGACACCGCCGTTGACATCGCGAACCTCTGGACAAGCGCCCAGAACCTCGTTCTGCGCTCCGGCTCCGAGCACAACTACCTGCGCATGGTCGAGCACATCGTCGCGCTCAAGAACGGAATCGGCCTCGACGACGTCGTCCTCAAGGTGAGAAGCGGCGACCCGCCGCTCTTCGACCAGTCGTCGCTTCCGCTCGTCAAGGCGGTGGAGCACGGGAAGATCGTGGAAAAGGGCGGAAACGCGACGTACGTTACCGTGAAGGAGCCGCTGGCGTTCGGGGGGCGGCGGGGGGACTTCCTCCTCTTTCTCCCGGCGGCGAAGGGCGACTTCCGCCTGCGCATCGACTGCGCGATCTCGTGGAACACCGTGATCGGGCGCCAGCGCGTCCTATTCGACGCGACGCCGGAGACGTTCCGCTACGCGAGCCTCGCGCGCACGAACGCGACGCGCAGGCAGTACCTCCTCGCGAAGACCGTCGGGAAGCTCTTCGCCGCAACGCGCAACTGGGGCTACAACGAGAGGAACATCCTCATCCATGGACGCCGCAGGTACTACACAGAGCCGCGCTTCCACGTGGGCGACAAGTACCTGGAGCCGGTATGGCACCGCGCCACGCTCGACCTCATGGCCGCGCTCGCGCTCACGGGGCCCCACCGCTTCGCCGGGACTGTCGTGAGCTACCGCGCCGGACACACCTTGGACTGCGACGCCGTGAGGGCCCTCTACAGGAACGACCTCCTGGAGGTCGTCAAGCCATGACGTAATCAAGGGCCGGCCGCACCAACCCAAACACCCACAAACCCAAACACCCAAACGTTTCTCCATGCTTAAGCTAGACAGGCCTCTTGTAGTCTTCGACATCGAATCGACCGGAGTTTCGCCCCGGAAGGACCGCATCATCGAGCTGGCGGCGGTGAAGCTCATGCCCGACGGAACGGAGGAGTCAAAGTGCTGGCTCCTCAACCCGACGGTGCCGATTCCGCCGGAGACGACGGCGATACACGGCATCACGGACGAGATCGTGAAGGACTGCCCCACGTTCAAGGACAGGGCGAAGGAGATATTCGCGTTCTTCAAGGACGGCGACAGGCTGTGCGACCTCTCTGGGTTCAACGCGGACCGCTTCGACATCCCGTGCATCGAGGAGGAGTTCGCGCGCGTGGGGCTAAACTTCGCATCCTCCTCTCGCCGCCACGTCGATGTGCAGCGCATCTACCACCGCAAGGAGCCGCGCGACCTCACCGCGGCCGTCAAGTTCTACCTCGGGCGCGACCACGCCGGGGCGCACGGCGCGGAGGCGGACGCCAAGGCGACGCTGGAGGTCCTGAAAGCGCAGATGGAGCGCTATCCCGACCTTCCGCAGACGACTGCGGCGATGGACGAGTTCCTCGTGCCGCACGACCCGCTCAACGCAGACCGCTACGGCATGCTCCGCTGGAAGAACGGCGAGCTTACCGTCAACTTCGGCAGGCACAAGGGCCGGAGTCTGCGCGAGCTTTTCCTCAAGGAGAGGAATCTCCTGAACTGGATCGTGAAGGGCGACTTCGACGCGGAGGTAAGGATGATCGTGAAAGACCTCCTGGACAACGGTCGCCTTCCGCCCGCGCCACCCGGCCAGCGCAAGTAGGCTTTCGGCAGGTTGCCAGCGCGGGGGCATGTTTGGTATAATCTCCCGCGATGAAAACAAGAACCGCTGACGTCGTTCTCGCCGCCGCGCTTGCCGCGGCGCTTCCACTTGCAGCGCAGACCGCCCCGGAGGGGCGTCCCGCCACCGGAGACCGCGACTGGTCCGAGATATACTTCGCCGAGTCGCCTTCCGTCTCGCCCGACGGCTCCTTCGTCGTGTTCGCCTGGTGCGGGCGCATCTGGCGCGCGCCGTCCGCTGGCGGCACGGCGGTCCCGCTCGACGACGGCACCGCGACGGACACCCTCCCCTGCATCTCGCCCGACGGGCGCAGGGTTGCGTTCCTCTCCAACAAGACCGGCACCGAACAGCTTTTCGAGATCGAGCTAGGAAGCGACGGGCTCTCCGCCGGCGGCACGCGCCAGCTAACCTGGCACACGCAGAGCCTCACGCCGTTCGGCTACACCTCCGACGGCAAGCGCATCGTCGCCGCCGCGTACCGCGACAACTCGTCCGAGAGCGTCACGTGCATGCGCGCCTCGCGTCGCGCGATTCTCGTCAGGATCGACGAGCGCGCCGCCGAGGAGCTTCTGTTCGACGCGCCCGCATGGTCGCCCGCGCTCTCGCCCGACGAGACGAAGGTGCTGTTCGTCGCGCGCGTCGATGGACGCACCCGCTCGTTCCGCAAGCGCCACCCCGGCTCGACGACCTCGTTCTCCGGCGACATCTGGCTCTACGACCGCGCGACGCGCGAGTTCACACCGGTCGTCGCCGGGCGCGACGGCGCGACGGACCCGATGTGGACGCCTGACGGCCGCGCGTTCTACTACCTGTCGGACGCCGGCGGAATCCGCAACGTGCGCCGGCGAGACCTCAAGTCCGGCGCGGACGTCGCCGTGACCAGCTTCTCCGACGACCACGTTTCCACGCCATCTCTCTCCCGCGACGGGCGCACGATGGTGTTCGCCAAGGGCTTCGACCTCTGGCGCCTCGACCTCTCCGCGAAGCGCCCGTCCGCCGAGCGCATAGCGCTGAGGCCCGCCGGGTTCGACCCGTCCGCCGCGCGCTCGCGCCGGCGCAAGTACAGCCAGATGGACAACAACTACGGACAGGGCAACTGCACCTTCCGCGACGGCGGCGCGGAGGTCGCCTTCACCGCAGGCGGCGACCTGTGGGTCATGGACATGCCGGAGAAGGACAAGGGCAAGGACGGGCGCGAGCCGCTGCGCGTCCACGGCTCGTCGCGGACGCACGAGCGCGACTGCTGCTTCTCGCCGGACGGGGAGTCCCTGTACTACCTGTCGGACCGCGGCGACGGAACGGACGTCTGGCGCGCCAGGAGGACTGACACCAACAGGCTCTGGTGCGCCCACGCCGAGCTGCCGCGCGAGCGCCTCACGTACGACGACCTCTGCCGCCGGAACCTCTCCGTCTCGCCGGACGGCGGCTCGCTCGCGTGGACCGACCTCACCGGACGCCTCACGTTCGCGGACACCAACGGCGTCGCCCGCCACGTCTCCCCCGTGCAGAGCGTTGACTGCCAGAAGTACGTCTGGTCGCCCGACGGGCGGCACGTCCTCGCCGCGCTGCGCGACGGCTACGGGAACGTCGATGTCTGGATCATCCCGACCTTCGCCGAGGACGCCGAGGGGAAGCCGACCCCGAAGCCCTGCAACGTGTCTCGCAACTACAAGTGGGACGGGGATCCCGCATGGTCGCCCGACGGGCGCGTCATAGCGTTCTCGGGCGTGCGCACCGCGACAGGCCCGACGGCGCGCATCTACTACGCCTACCTGGACCCGGAGGACGAGGCGTACGAGAAGGCAGGGCGGGGCGTCCGCCAGGAGCCCTGCAACATCACGCTGGACGGCCTCCAGGACCGCGTCCGCGCGGCGGGCCACAAGGGCGAGGACCTCATGTTCGGGACGGATCCGCGCACGCTCGTGTTCGTGTTCGCCGAAAAGGTCTGGAAGATCACCATCCCGGAGTCGAACGGCAAGGAGTCCAAGGAGATACTCAAGAAGAAGTGCTTCGTGAATGCGTGGGCCCGCGGCAAGGGGAAGGAGAAGGACAAGGACAAAGACAAGGACGGCGGGACGCCGCTGGGGACGCTGAACAACCGCCCGGCGCGCGGCGACCAGGTGCGCGAGTTCACGGTGTTCCAGGAGACGGACGTCGCCGACTACCAGGAGCTGGCGTTCCTGTCCGCGTGGGCCGACATCAGGGACGGGTTCTGCGACCCGCAGCTGCACGGGGCGGACTGGCCGGCCGTGCGCGAGAAGTACCGCCTCGCCGCCCGCAACGCGCCGTCGTGGAGCGTGTTCGCGCGCGTCGTGAAGATGATGCAAGGCGAGATTGACGGCTCGCACTTCGGGTTCTGGGCGAACGACGTGACCAGGGGACGCTGGCTTTCGCCCCGCCCGTCGCAGGAGTGGGCGCTCGTCACGGCCCACGTCGGCGCGCGCTTCGACCCGGAGTGGGAGGGCGAGGGCTGGCGCGTGAGGGACGTCGTGCTGGACTCGCCGGCGGACCGCGGCAGGGAGGGGCTCCTCCCCGGCGACGTCGTGCTGTCGGTTGACGGACGCGAGGTGCGCACCGGGATGGACTACTCCGAGGCGATGAACACCTACCTGCCGCACAAGTTCCGCATGGAGGTCAGGCGCGAGGGGGAGACCAACGTCATCGAGCGCGAGGTCGAGGCGATTAGCTTCTCGAAGCTGCGCCAGCTGATGCGGGCGCAGGAGGTCGTCGAGACCAGGAAGCGCGTTAGGGAGCGCGGCAACTTCGGCTACCTCGCCATCGACGCCATGCGCGACGACGCTGCGGACGAGTTCACGGACGAGGTGTTCGCGGAGTGTTTCGGCAAGGACGGCGTGGTGATCGACGTCAGGTACAACACCGGCGGGCACACGGCCGACCGCCTCATCGACATCCTCTGCGGCAACCGCCACGCGAGGACGCTCTACCGCGGCGTCGAGGACGAGGGATACCTCATCTCGCGCTTCGGGCGTCCCGTCATCACGTCGCTCCCAGTCGTCGTCCTCGCGAACGAGCGCAGCCAGTCCAACGCCGAGGAGTTCTCGCACGCGATGAAGACCCTTGGCCGCGCGAAGGTGGTCGGCATGGAGACAGCCGGCGACGTCATCGGCACGGTCGAATACCCCCTCTTCGACTACGGCGTCAAGCGGCGTCCGCGCGTCGGGTTCTTCCTGATGGACGGCACGGACATGGAGGGCCACGGCGCAAAGCCGGACGTCGAGGTCGATCTCACGCCGGCTGACATAGCCGCCGGGCGCGACCCTCAGCTGGACGCCGCGCTCGACGTGCTGGCGAAGGAGGCCGCCGAGTACAGGGCCACCCCGCCGCCGCCGCTCAAGTACTTCCGCTAGCGCGCTACGGGCGGTTCTTCTGCCCGAAGTCCGGCTGGCGGCGCCCGGCGGACGACTTGCGCTTCTTGAATCCGCCGCCCCCGTGGTGCGGTTTGTCGCCGTTGCCGTGGGGGCCTCCGCCCTGGGAGGGACGCGCTCCGTCGCGTCCGCCCCGTCCGCCGCGTCCGCCGCGTCCGCCGACCCACGGCGCCTGCGGGAGGCCGTCTCCCGCCTTGCCGTTCCTCTGGTCTGCGAAATCGCTGTGGAAGGGGTGGTCGCGGTCAACCGGGATCGTCTTCTTGACAAACCGCTCGACGGCCTTGAGCTGTCCGCGCTCCTCGCCAGTCACGAAGCTGATCGCCGCGCCGGACTCGCCTGCGCGCGCGGTGCGCCCGATTCGGTGGACGTAGCTCTCGGTCTCCAGCGGAAGCTCCATGTTGACGACGCACGAGACGTCCGGCACGTCAATCCCCCGGCTTGCGATGTCCGTCGCGACGAGGACCCTCGTTTCGCCACGCCTGAAGCCGTCCAGCGCGCGCGTGCGCTGTCCCTGCGTCTTGTCGGAGTGGATCGCCGCGCACTTGATCCCGGCGCGGAAGAGCTTCTTGTTCACGCGGTCCGCGCCGTGGCGCATCTTTGTGAAGACGATGACCTTGCTCCACTCGGGGTGCGTCTCCAGGAGGTGGATGAGAAGGGCGTCCTTCTGGGGCTTTTCGACGAACATCACCTTCTGGTTGATCTTCTCGACGGTAGGCGCTTCGGGTGAGATCGTGACCTGCGCGGGGTCGGTGACCAGTTCGCCCGCGAGCTTCATGATCTGCGGCGACATCGTTGCGGAGAAGAAGAGCGACTGGCGGGCCTTCGGGAGCTTCGAGATGATGCGCTTGATGTCCGGGAGGAACCCCATGTCGAGCATGCGGTCCGCCTCGTCGAGGACGAAGCACTCCACCTGGTCGAGGTAGATTATCCCCTGCGTCATGAGGTCGATGAGGCGCCCGGGGCAGGCGATCACGGTCTCCGCGCCTTTCTTGACGTCCTTGACCTGCCCGAACTGCGATACGCCGCCAAAGACGCACGCGAAGGGGAGCTGGACGTACTTCGAGTAGGCGCGGACGTTCTCCGCAGTCTGCGCGGCGAGCTCGCGCGTAGGCGAGAGGACAAGCGCGCGCGGGTGGCCGATGTGGCGCGGACGGCGCACCTTCACGAGACGGTCGAGGATGGGCAGCATGAACGCGGCGGTCTTGCCAGTCCCCGTCTGCGCGCAGCCGATGAGGTCGCGCCCGTCGAAAAGGTACGGCATCGCCTTCTCCTGGATGGGGGTGGGCCTCTCGTATCCGGCGTCGCGGATCGCATGCTGGAGCTTCTGGTCGAGCTTCCCGAAAACTGTTCCTTCGTACATGGCGTTCCCTTCTTCGTTTTGGCGGGAATTATACCATATTCGCGCCGCCGCGTGGCGCGTGGCGTCTGGCGGCTCTGCGCAAGACGCGGAAAGTCCGGGCGAAGAAAAAGGCCCCGGGGAAAACCGGGGCCGGGTGCTTTGGGGGATGGAAAAAAGCGTTACTTTGCGGAATTGAGCGCGTCGAGCCGATCCTCCAGCGCCTTCATCTGCTTGCGAAGGTCCTCGATCGACTCCTGCATGGCCTTGCGCTCAGCATCCTTGCGGGCCTCCTTGGCCTTTGCCTTCGCGGCTCTTGCCTGGCGCCCGTTCGCTTCCGCGCGCGCCTTTGCCCTCGCCTTGCGCGCCTCTGCCCTCGCCTTGCTCTCGGCGTGGCTATTGTCCTTGATGAAGCATCCCGCAAGCGCCTCGTCGATCTTCTTCTCTACGTCCTCGTCGAAGAGCGGCA
>JAEEGL011775192.1_pt1 | contig 14959 bp, 14 predicted proteins | sample 9134231 | NCBI WGS metagenome assembly JAEEGL01 (sample SAMN16246548, study PRJNA631951) | gut metagenome | biome: gut microbiome; feature: rumen; material: fiber-attached | host: Bos | place: Iran: Karaj | collected 2018-10
AACATCTTTTGCCTCCGTTCTGGCCCGGAGACAGTGAGACAAGACACCGACAGGCTTATCCCCCGACGTACCCATGATGCAAAAAGAGCGCAGTAAACCACGGGTACATCCACATCACATCCCGCTGTTGCTTTTTCAGCAACTGTCTGGAATGTAATATGTTCGTATCCTGTCCACTGCGCATCATGGGCCGATATGAAATTTTTAAATAGCTATTTGAGTATCCGTTGGACACCCATCAGAACCTTCATCTGCGGATGAGGACTCTGATCCGTATCCACCGTGCTTCCGGTATAGTTATGTGAATCCTCCGATTTCGGTCAATTTGCTTTTTTCATCAGAAAATGCTATAATTTAGGATTGCTTAAATACCAGAAGCTTTTCTTCTCTTTGCGGTCAGTATAGCAAAGCAATCCCTTGAAAATCGGGAAGTAACGGAAGCGGACGGAAGCAAACGGAAGTAGGTGATTTCATGACATTTTCGGAGTATTTCAATGCTCTGTATCCATACCTGGCCGACGGCGACAAGCCAGTCGATTTTTTTGACAAGATGATTGAGTACTTTATACATGCGGAAGCTATGGACGCATGCCAGCTTCTGGATCGTCCACACGACACAAAGGCTCGGTATATAAAAAAGAGCAAACCGAATAAGATCAAGCCGGAATATGCACAATATGTTTACTCAAAACATAATCCGCAAAGATATCGGGAATGGCTTGATGACAGAATGTGTGCACTTGATATTCACTACAAAATAGAAGAATGGCTGAATGATAAAGACATTGAGTTCTATGATGTTTGCGCTGCATGTGATGATCTGCTGGAAAACATTTTCCTAAACATCGCAAGCCCCGAAGATTCGGGTGTTAAACTTCCCGAAAAAGAGGCAGCAGATGGAGCAGATTCTTCGCAATTGTCGGAGAATGACAAGACGTTACTTAAGGATTTCCACATCGACTTCGACAGCATATTGAAAAAGTGTATCGAAGGCGGCCAGTCGGAAGTCTGGTTCACCGACAGCCTGGCAAAAAATGTAGATAGCCTTTACAGCGATAAATGGAAAGAACGTATACCCGGATTTGAAGATCTTGGTCTACAGTCGGACGTTCTCAACACCATAGCCACCTTGCAGGATTTCTGCAAAGCGCTGGATCCGGACAGCGAATCAACCGGAACCTCAGTAAGAAAGCTGAGAATTAAGTTAAGAGACAACTACGTCAAGCTTCACCCAGAGAGCTATGCGGGATTATTCCCATATGACGCATTTATAGACGACTGGAATGAAGGAAATGAATTTGACATGTAAATACCAGAATAGAAACCATTCCTGTTTCTGAATTGATTTGAAAGGACAGATGCTATTATGCCTACAATCGATGATCAGATCAGGGTCATCGATGGCGCAATCTGTCGATACCTTGATAATATTGACAATTCTACAAGAGCAGTAATCTCGCAGGATATCCTTGCCCACCTGAAAAACCTGGTGGAGCATGTGATGCTCAAATACTATTCCCCTAACGCTGATATAGACGATTCTGAAGAGAACATAGAAAAAGCGGCAGAGCATGCCCAGACAGATGGACATCTGAAGGTGCTCTACCGCTTCCGGAACTATCTCGATATAGTCGCATCACACTATACTCTTGATGAGGATAGTTCTGAGCGATTGATGTTGAAATACTATGATTATCTGCTCGAAACCAAAGGTCTGCTTTACTATGATTTTGGCATCGTCATCCTGCATAATCTGGATAAGTTTCCTCTCAATCTGGACACCGCGCTGCAGGAATACTATTCCAAAATCGCCGATAAGATCAAACAATACAAAGCACAGCTTGCCGGCGAAGGAGAAAAATACTATATACAGAAATTAAAGCCATTCTATGTGGATGGCCGCAAGTATTTTGAGGTAACCTTTACAACTGCAAAAGACCGGGACAACAAAGCCGGCAGGATCATAGCCTTCACAAGGCTTCCTGTCATAAGCAACTATGCGTCAAGATTTTATCTAGTAAATGAGAGCATAGAAATCCTTGGGAAAACCATGCCCATACTTCTGATCACAGGTTGGGAAGTATCCATGCGGGGATGTGAATTCAAGAACTTTAATTCCATTATCACCGGCAGCAAGCGTGATATCCCATACGGAGAGCAAAGAACTGTTTGCCGCTACATAACTGAAAACCGCTTTACGCTCACTGAGATAATGGACTTCCCAGAGCACGCATACCAAAGGCTTATCAATTCCTGGCGTGCCGAAGGAAAGACTGGTTACTTCTTTGATGCTTTGGACAGATGCCGTAGCATAATCAGAGGAAAGATGCCCGGTCAAAATATCCTTCGCTACCTTCTCTATGGCATGCACAATGCCATTATAAAGGATCAGCGACAGGATGAAGCCAACAGTAACCTATCCAACCTTTTTCTCAAAAACGGCAGCATTCCCTTTGATAAGATGCCATTTAACCAGTCACCAATAAACCATAATCCTCGGCTCCACGCCCTGTTTGATTGCATTCCAACACATAACAGAAAGCATGAACTTCTGGCGCGGCAGCTTAGAAACAATACTGAGATTTCCGGCAGGATCTTCACGCCAGTAGAAGAACTTGCTCACTATGGCGATATAAAAGATCTCGCAAAAACATATAATGACACTCTGTGGTTCGGTCATAAAGACAGAAGCAAAATTGTCGTAAAGGATGATTATGCTTACATCAGAGAATACAGATTAGATACCTGCAGCATCATCAAGAAGATGATTGAACTCAGTAAAATTGAGGATCCGGACTACTCCGGGGATGTTGAGCTCTGGCTCATGCTCGATGACTATGAAGTTGATTGCCCTGAAAAGATAGACATCCTTACGCATATGTTTTCCAAATCAGCAGTTGCCGCGATCTACGGCTCAGCCGGAGTAGGAAAATCAACACTCGTAAATCACATCTCTCATTATTACGATAATAAAGAGAAGCTGTATCTTGCCCAGACCAATCCGGCAATAGACAATTTGAAACGAAGAGTGACCGCCGATGAAGATTACTGCAAATTCTCGACCATCGCAAGCTTTTTGAAATACGGATATGGGGATCCTGAATATGAACTGGTTGTGATAGATGAATGCAGTACAGTAAGCAATACAGATATGCAGAAGCTGCTTGAAATGGTCAAATTCAAGCGTCTCCTGCTTGTAGGAGACACCTACCAGATTAACTCCATCCGTTTCGGAAACTGGTTTACAGCACTACGGAGCTTCCTCCCGGCAACATCTGTCTTTGAGCTTACCAAGCCTTACAGAACAAAGAACCAGCGCCTTCTTATTCTCTGGTCTAAGGTCAGAGCCATGGATGATAATGTACAGGAAATCATAGATAAGCAGAGTTGTTCCCTAAAAGTAGATGAATCATTATTGACCGCTGCCGGAGACGATGAGGCTGTCCTCTGCCTCAACTATGACGGACTTTATGGCATTAATAACATTAATCGATTCCTTCAGGAGAGTAACCCGAATCAGGCTGTTGAATGGGATGTTCAGCAATACAAGGTAGGAGATCCAGTTCTGTTCCTCGAAAACAACCGCTTCCACCCTGTCATCTATAACAATATGAGAGGACGGATTGTAGGAATCGAAAAATTAGATGTAGGTGAAATGACGGAACGTATTCAGTTTGACATCGAACTGAATACCACCATCAATCCTGCTGATACCAGGTTTATGCCACTGACAGTGCTTGAAGATCCCGATACTGACAACTCAGTTGTCCGCTTCTGCGTCAACAAAATTAAAAGTACCGATGAGGATGATGACGGGAGCACTGCAAGCACCATCGTTCCATTCCAGATTGCTTACGCTGTATCCATTCATAAAGCGCAGGGACTGGAATACAGTTCGGTAAAACTCGTTATTACCGATGAAGTGGACGAACTCATCACCCATAACATTTTCTATACCGCCATTACAAGAGCTCAGCATGAGCTGAAAATATACTGGACTCCTGAAGTCGAGAAAAAGGTTCTGCAACGAATCCGCCCTCGGAATATAGATGCAGATGTTGAAATACTGCGTAAGTATATTGAAAAACCGCACTAAAAAATACAGCCCACAAGAACTATCTGGTACTTGTGGGCTGTTATTTATTTTCTGCGTTTGGAATTGATTTCCTTCATATTGCTGCTGGATATTTTGATTTTACGGTGTCCATCCTCTTTAGCGTCTTCTTTTTCCCCGGTATATGCCATAATTATTCCTTTAACAAAGGTAGTCATCTTACCGAAAGATGTATCCGCATATTTTTCAAATATTTCCTTGCGTGTACCTACAAGAGGTTTCTGATACCATCCTTTACGACCATTATCAAAATATGGATCAAACTCATCCCGCATATTCTTTAATGTGGCTGGTTTTTGCTGCAATTTTTTCCCGAGATCCTCGAAGGCAGCATTGAATCTAACGTAGCCAAGCTCTTTGAGAGCATTCTTATCAAATCTCGATAAATAGTAGGCAACCGTAAGTGAATCCATCGTTTTATTACGATTTATCGGAACCTCGACTTGTGAAGAACCTATATTCGGATGTTCAAGATACTCTATATACAGCAGCAACGTCATACAGGCTGTAGCGTATTCCGCCGATGATTCAATTCCGCAAATCTGTCTTTTCATAACAAGCTCAGATAGATACAGTCTCAGTTTTGAAGAATCACCCTCTGCAAATAAATCCGGAATAGGTATCCCCAGATGAGAAAAAGCCTTTATCAACAACTCTACATTCTGCTCTGATAAATCTCCTCCGGAAAATGATTTATATGCAGAATAAAACTCCTCTTTTCTGTCTTTTGCGTCTTGAACCGTACCCATAAAGAACCTCCCGATCAGACATTGAGCATAATGCGTTTTATCGTTTCTTCCATAGTATCCTCAAAGTTCTTTTCCAACTCGCATTCCCATAAAACTATCACGGACCATCCGTCATCTGTTAGCAAACTGATATTTTTTTCATCATTTGCAACATTTCTATTCAACTTTTCAAGCCAAAAGTCAGTGCGGGTTTTAGGAATGGTAGCATCTTTACAGCCTGAATGTCTGTGCCAGAAGCAGCCGTTTACAAATATAACCGTTTTATATTTGGGAAGAACTACATCCGGCTTTCCTGGATACCGTTTATCATTTTTTCTAAACCGGAAACCCTTTGCAAAAAGATACTTCCTTACAGAGATTTCTATCTTGGTATCCTTTCCTTTTATCCGGCTCATATTCCAACTGCGCTTCTGAGCAGTCAGCGAATCACTCATTTTTCTTCAGCCTTTCCAGTTCAGCATCCATCTTTTTAGCTATGGCTCTGATAACAGGAACAGCAACGGAATTTCCAAATTGCTTATATGCCTGCGCATCTGATACAGGAATAATAAAACTCTCAGGGAACCCTTGCAATCTCGCACATTCTCTTGGTGTCAGTTTTCTCGGGTTTCGTCCTTCCTGCTCTATCAGAATCTCAGATCCATCTTTATAATACCTGGCACTTATTGTGCTGGTATATGTGGAATCCTCATTAAAAAGAGCATATCCAAATCCTTTTCCATTTTTATGATTCTCTTTTTTTCGGCGCTGATGTCCTTCCCACAACCGGTCACTAATTGTATATTTTTCATCAACATCTTTTTCCAGAATGTCCCCTACTCTGGTTTTCTTTCCTTGTGGCTCAGGGTAAGGAAATTCATAATCATCAGGTATGTTAAACTTTTCTTTGTTCAACCCGATAATGTATATTCTTTCACGTATTTGCGGCACACCGAAATCAGCAGCACGAAGCACCTTATATTCTGCATGATAGTTCAATGCATGAAGGTGTTCCATTATTACAGAGAGGGTTCTGCCTCCGTCATGCCCACGCAACTGTTTTACATTTTCAAGCAGAAAAGCATCCGGTCGCTTCTCTTCAAGGATCCTCTCTATCTCAAAAAAGAGTGTTCCCCTTGTATCAGCGAAACCTTTATGCAGCCCAGCCTGTGAAAAAGGTTGACACGGAAATCCTCCAAGCAGAATATCAAAATCCGGAATACTTTTTGCATCTATTTTAGTGATATCTCCTGCAGGAGTTTCCCCGAAATTAACACGATATGTTTTTTGCGAAAACTTATCCCATTCTGAAGAGAAAACACATTCTCCACCTAATTCCTGAAAAGGGATGCGTATTCCTCCTATTCCCGCAAAAAGATCTATAAAACGGAACTTCGGGTTTTCCACAGGAACTGCATAAGGTGTCTTCTTTGCAAACTCCTTGATGGCTTTCAGCATCGCTGCATCCGGCTCCGCGGCTCCATTCTCCCAACTTCTGAAAAGTGACTCCCCGTCACTCCCCAAGTTTAAAGCATCCGCGAATTCCTTGATGGAGATTCCCAGCTTTTCCCGCTTTTCTTTAATAATTTCAGATACATTCATCTCATAAACCTCCGGTTTCGTTGCCGGCAACCACTTCGGCAATAATCCTCTTTAAGTCCTCCGGCATATACGGAGGATCAGATTGATGCAGCATTGCGTGACAATTCGGACACACCGGAATCAAATCCTTTACAGGATCAATTACATAAGCGGTATCCGACTCTGACACCGGAACAATATGGTGCACATGAATAAAGTGATGCCCGATTTTTCCGTATTTCTTTTCAAAATCAAAGCCACATATTTTGCATATAAACCCGTTAGCTGACAGACACAGCTTTCTATTCACAGGGTTTCTTTCATATTTGTTTACCTCAACGCGAGATAAACCGCCTTCAAGATATTCCGTGTCTTCTTTTTGGGTAACATTTAAAAGAGATAAGAACATCCCTGTAACAATGGTTGCCCATTCAGCTGCTATCTTTGCTTCATCAAACGTTTCATCTTCAGATATGATTGGACTCCGCGAAACACGCATCCTGTAGTTATTCCATGTTTCCGGCCATGTTTCCGGCTCTTCTGGATTATAAATAGAATCGTTAACAGAAAACTCCGTTCTGGCTTTCAACGCTCCGAGGCGTTTGGCATACTCCGCAAAACGTTTTTTCTGAGCTTCTGCAGCTGATGCCATATCATTTATAGAAAATGCCGCATATCTTTCAGGCGTCACTTCAACAACAAGCCGCAATTGGTTCTTAAACTTTATGTCTATGTCGAAAAGACTTTCTTCGCTGTTATGCGGCTTAACATGAAACCATGGATCTTTATAGTGATATCCCCCGTCAACATCAAAAGGAATATCATATAAGTCCTCAAGCTGTTTCCTTATTTTTGAGCTTGCGTTCATATCCATTATTCTTCATCATCCTCCGGTTCAGGATCAGGCAGATCGGCAATCAGTTTCTTCAAGCAGCGGGATACGTGTATTCTCATATCCTCATACTGTTCCTTCGTTTCAGCATTAAATGTTGAAAGTTCAGCTTCTGCAAGTGCCCATAGCAGGGCATCCATTCCCGTAACCATTACATTCTGTGCAAGAATCGGATAGTATATTTTCTGGTAGTACGGATGGCTCTGATTAAGCTCCACGGCATGTTTACCGTCAACGATACACGGATTCCAAAGCTGACCGTCATCAATGGAATCAACCGGAATCACTCTATATTGACCTGCTTTAGCCGCAGAACGTATGGTAATCTTATGAGTAAATGTTCCATGCTGGTTTTCAAGCTGAACCTCATCCTTACCGGTAACAGTTACCTTTGATTCCTCGACAGCTGCGGCCTTTTCATCAATATTTTTATTTGATGCCTCGTGAGCATCACGGGCTTTCTTAACAACAACCTTGCTCGTTCCCTTTCTGTACCGTTCCTCTGCAGCACGTCTTGGAGCAGGCATAATCTGATCTTTAACATAAGTAAAAATATCCTCGTTCAAAAGAATTCTGGATTTTTTGATGTCAACATTGAAAAGATCATCCAAGGTATGATCAAAAGTAAACTCTACTCTTAAAAGCGAGAAGTGTGGTTCTTTTGAGAACATATTAAGCCAGTCACATGCATGAATCAGTCTGTTCTCACGATAGATGTAAAAGCCCTGCATATCATTGCTCAACCTTGCCTCATCTTTTGCCTGAGCTGTAGAAAAGTTTTCACGACGCGGCAACATATATGCCCTGAGAGTAAAGGTCGTTATCTTTCCATCCGGCATCTCAACATCTATTGTTTCATCGGAAAGCTTCTCCGTGTCATCTTCCTTTAGACAAAACGGATCCCAAGCATGAATATCCGTTCCATTCAAACTGATAGAGATATTCCTTGCCCTTGTATCCTCAGGATCAAGGAATCTCTGGTACACCATGGAAATATGAAACTGAAGGGCATTTATAGTTCTCTTAAGCGCGTTCTTTGCACTGCTCTTGTTATTGTATGTTTTCAGAAGCCGGTCAATCTTTTCCCAGATAACAAGAGTACCAGTTTCGCCCTCAGCAGTGGCATCGAGTATTTCTATCTCTTCTTCAGATGGATTAGGCTGCTTCAGATTCCATGCGTTTGTCTTGGCGATATAGTCAAGATCCCATTGAACCTTCCTGACAACATCATCACCACTTCCTCTTGACACAACAGAAAGGCATCTGCAAAAGGCTGTAGAACCGGTTTTTAATCCAAGACCAAACTTTCCAAGGCTACTGGGATCTTCACGCTGCTTGGAACCGTATCGCATCGCATTTTTCAAACCGGCTTCATCCATACCGGTTCCATTATCAGCGATGTATACAGTAACCTCATCTCTTGGATTCAAATCAACAGAGATATCAATCCTGGTAGCATCTGCCGCGATAGAGTTGTCAATAATGTCCGCAAGAGCAGTATTGAAGTTGTAACCCGTATCCCTGAGACCCTCCATAACCCTTTCAGGATCAGGCGGGAGTAAAAAATCATTGTTTTCTTCAACCGGTTTCTTTGTCTTAATCATTGTCCTTATCCTTTCTTTTGAATCTCCGGAGCAATTCTCAAAGCTCTGAGGATATCATTATTGTCATCATCTTTTCCATCAGTGCCTACCACAGCTGTGGAAGCTATTTCACGTTTACTTTCTATTCGCTCATTAACAATCTGCTCAACTGTATCAGCGTAGAACAATCTATATATAAATACGGTTTTCCCCTGACCTCTCCTGTAGGCTCTTGCCGAAGACTGATCCTCGAGCGAAGGATTCCATTCAAGATTATAATGTATCACATGATTGGCCCCGGTAATATTCAATCCGGTTCCCGCAGCCCTTGGATTAAGAACCAGCATGGCAGGATTCGGATGAATGTTAAATTCGTCTACTATTCGCTGTCTATCCGCTACAGGTGTCTCCCCGTTTATGAAATCAATCTTGATGCCAAATCTGTCCGGAATATCTTTAAGGAAGATATCGAACATCTTTTTATATGAGGTGAAAACAATCAGTTTTTCATTCCTGCTGATTACCTCTTCTGTAATTTCACAAAATCGTTCGTATTTGATTGAATTGAATGCAGGGTCCGAGTATTCCCCGTTTTCACACAGCTGATGATGAGTGCAGTACATTCGTAATTTCTGAAGGATCGCCAACGAAACCGCTCTGCCACCTTCATATTCATCAAGCGCCTCCTGCCGATACCTTTCGTATTCTATGCGCTCACTATCAGACATCTGAATAGGCTGAGGTATTATCACCTTTTCCGGAAGGTCATTCGCCACATCTGCAACAAGCCTGCGTATCATCACGGGAGATAAAATCGGTTCGATTTTTTGTGCACCTAATACATCATCTGAAACGTTTTGGCTAAAAGCAGATAGCGTTCCAAGCAGCCCCGGAACAGCAAAATCCACGAGCGACCATATATCTGTTACATGATTTTCAAATGGTGTACCTGTTACTGCGACACTTCTTTTTCTCGATATCGCCTTGACCGATTTTGCACGCTCACTATACGGATTTTTTATATTTTGTGCTTCATCCAGAACTATGCACTTCCATTCAATCATTTTCAGCATCGACAGGTCGCTGACCGCAGTGTTGTACGATATCACAACAACATCATGTTTTGTCAGTTCCTGGTATCTGCCTGTTCTTCTTGATCCATGATGGATAAAAACATCAAGTTCCGGTGCGAAACGCTGGCACTCACGTCTCCAGTTTTCAAGGAGCGAAACCGGCGCAACCACTAAAAGAGGTATTTCTTTTCTGTTCTTTAGAGACTGGAAAACCGTTATAATCTGCAATGTCTTTCCAAGCCCCATCTCGTCACCGAGAATGCATCCTCCACTCGCATCAAGCATCTGGTTCATCCACAGATATCCCGTCTTCTGATACTCATACAACTTTGCTTTAATCTGTGAAGGCACTTTTCCCTGTGGCTTCATCAACTCTGCAAACTCTGTGCTGTCAACTTTGTTGTTTATCTCTTTGTATTGTTGAAAATATTCCTGCTTCATCAGGTCAACATACTGTCCGATATTGATTTCTCCGGCTGTTGTTATACCTGCATTATTTAATATTTCCTGTATTGCTTCTATATCACCGGTAAGATAAAACCACTCATCACCGGTTACACTGTGATCGACAATATGCCCCTCAATCATATCTACAGGCCATTCCTGCTTCTTCCTCACGGCATATAGCTTAACGGAAATCCCCCCGTTATCCGACGGGACGATATCGCACTTAAGAGGCGAACCAACCTTGGAGAATTTCAGAAAAGCCAATTCGTCGACCGGACTTGGATATTCTGCATTTTCTGTGTCTCCTGCAATGAACTCATAAATTTCATTCGCATCAGGGTGGAGTATTTCATCGCCTTCTTCTATAGCAATGTGATGACCGTCTATAACCCATTTGCTGTTCATCAAAATATCTCCTTAACCTTTATACTTGATTTCTTTCAATGAACTGGATCCGTTAATTTTGATCTTTACGCGCTCCGGTTTCGGAATAACAGCTTCTTCGGGATTGTTATCTTTCACTGTATCCTGACCCCTGATCTCCTCATCCGGAAGAATGTAATCCTTACTGGAAGCGAGAGGTGTATCAGTTCCATTGACAGTAAATGCATCAATACTTCTTACAAGTTTTCTCAATTCATAGTCATTAGCGTAGGCATTTACAATATCAGCAACATATCCCTGGCTTGCATTTACAAGATTAAGCATATTCAGTATTACAGATACATAAAAATCCCCACGGTCAATTGTTTTCTGACCTGACCACCAGGAATAATCATTTACAAATCTCCACAACCTAGTAGCAGATTCTTCAACCATAGCGTCATCTGAGCAAAATGACGAAAAGACTTCTCTTGCACATCCGGTAAATTCATTCCGATCTGAAGCAGACGCGCTGTCTCTGAGCAGCTTGGCATAAGAATCCGGTCTTTTGTTCAATCTCTCGGCAACCTTCTTAAAGTAGTCCTTATACCGGCAAAGCTCCTCATATACATCCACCGTATATGAAGCCATGACAAACCATTGGTTCGGAACAAAAATATACTTTGCGGATGGAGACGTAATTACCGCGGTAGAACCGAGGAACTCCACATCATATCTGTTGGATTGAAGATACTCTTCATAGGTTCTCTTAAATTCCTCAGTGAGCTGTATGTCCTGCCAAACAAACTCATTCATATAGGTCAAGGCAGAGTTACGAATCAAGCTATGCAGATTCTTTAGAATGTGATTTTTACCAGCCATCTTTCACAATCCTTTCGTATCAAGCAATAAACAATGCTTTAATGTCATTGACCACAGAAACTGTATTCCTTTTCAAATGCCACCATTGTCATTGAAGCCAATCTGTTAATTGACATTCTCATCAGGAATTGGACAGTTTCTCTGCTATATTAAAATCGATATCGTTCTTCTTGCAGTATTCGTCTATCAGCTTCATAGCTTTGATTGTAGGTTTCGATTTTCCGGTTTCCCACCGGTTCACTGTAGCAAACGAAACCCCCACCTCTTTGGCGAATTCCTCCTGTGTCAGAATTGCCGATAATCTTAATTTCTTAATATCTTCAGCAAAACTCATTGTTTACCTCGTCATTTTCAATTCAAATCAACAAACTACGACATCTACATTATAACTTAAGGCACTCATCCTTGCAACATCTTTATAGCATTTTACTAAAATGCTCCAAACAAAAAAAGCGGTAACATCCACATCTGATGCTACCGCTCTTATTCAAAGCTTCTTTACGACAGGTCTGCGCCCATTGAGTTGAAATTCATCATGAGACTTGATATCTCGTATTGCCCTGTTCAGCGTCCGGCTCCTGCTATGCGTATGATATTGATCGGAAACTCTATGCTTGTGGAACACAACCGTAATATCTCCATCCGGCAGTTCCACGTTATGAAGCTGCCAGACATGACGCGTATTCCTCGACATTAGCGTCACATCATACTGATCCGCCACAATCACCGCAAAGTATTTTCTGTCTATCGAATCCAGTTCCTGCTGAGTATACATCCCATCACGCCCCTTTCCTTTCAAAATACAGGTCAAGAGCTGCTTCCAGTATGCCCTGCACGTCCTTTGCTGCCACATTGGAGAAGTACCTACCATAAACCTTCGCCGGTATCTTTATGCTCACTGCCTTTGCCGGAGTGGATTCCCTGACCGGATGCAGGATCTCTTCCAGTTCATCTTCCGTCAGCTCACCTGCTACCGCCCTGATAGACTTTGCGGTCTTCTCATTTATCGCAGCATCCTTCTCCGCCACAATGGTCTGCTCATTCTCCGGCAGATAGGAAAGCTCCACCGCTGCCGTCAATGTCAGTTCTCCTGCATCCAGCCTGTCCTTAAATGGTCGGATCAGTTTGTCCACCCTCATATATCTGGCGATGTTCCTGCCGGTCATCCCGTACTCTTCACCGATGCCATCCCTGCTTCTCGACTTGTGGACATCATGTCCACAAGTTCCGATCTCTTCGATCTCCTGCAGAATATCGTTTCGCCTGCCCTGGCTGATCACCTTCTCATATCTTGCAGACAGCACCGCAGCCTTCTCGCTCGGAGCCAGATCAGTGAATGACCTCTGGATCACATTTGTCTCAATTACATAGACATAGGCTTCTTCATCCGACAGGTCTTCCTTAACAATGGCAGGTATCTCCGTCAGCCCTGCAAGTTTCGCGGCATTCTGCCTGTTGTGGCCGGAAAGCATTTCATAACCGTTTCCCTTCTTCCGGACGATCACCGGATTCAGAACTCCATGCTCCCGAATGCTCTCCACCATATCATCCAGGCGTTCACCCTGATACAGATGGAAAGGATGATCATGGAACGGCTTTATCTTATCAACCGAAAGGCTCTGGAGACCGTTGCCGGTCTCCGCCTGCGGTATATCTGCCGTCATCATATCCACGGCATCAAATATCTTCCTCTTAGGACCATTAGCCTTCATCCGCGATCACCTCCCCTGCCAGTCTCTCGTAAGCCTTGCAGGCGTTACACCCCGGTGCGTACTCGATCAGCGGCTCACTGTAATAAACACTCTCACCTACCTTTACAGTACTCGGGATCTTACTTTTGAAGATCCTGATCTGTCCGTTGAATGTCTCCGTAACCTGCTCTGTGATCGTCTTGCAGAGGATAGTTCTTGCATCGCACATCGTGAGCAGGATTCCCGCCACATCCAGCTTCTCATTGATGCGGCTCTTGATCTTCTTCACAGTCTTCAAGAAATCCTGCAGCCCCATCATCGCCAGAAGCTGCGGATTCACAGTCACGATCACTTCATCCGCTGCCGCCATAGCATTGATGTTCAGCGCACCCAGGGACGGGCTTGTATCAATCAGGATCACATCATATTCATCCCTCAGTGGCTCCAGGATAGCGGACAGCATCTTCTCCGTTCCCATTTCCAGTCTCAGTTTCGCTTCCACTGCGGAAAGTCCAATGGATGAAGGTATGAAGTCAACGCCGTTCCTCTCCCAGATATATTCCTCGCGTTCCGGAAGATCTTCATCCTCGATTACATTCATCATAAGATCCCCGATTGCCACATCCACATCTTCCGCTCCGAAACAGGTGGTCAGGTTGGACTGCGGATCAAAATCCACAGCCAGCACCTTCTTCCCACGTTTCTGCAGAGAATAAGCCAGATTGAATGCCGTAACAGATTTACCGACACCGCCTTTCATCGCTCCGATCATGATTATCTTTCCCATATCGTCACGCCTCCAGTCCGGCTTCCGCCACCATACAATAATTTGCCTGACGCTCTGCCACGAATCTTGCCTTCAGTTCCTTTTTCTCTTTCAGAAACTTCTTCTGCAACTTCTTTGTTTCCTCTTCCATGAAAGCCTTCTCCGCTTCGATTAGTTCCTCTCTGGCCGTATCGCGCATAATGATGAGCTTTCCATCCTCGCACTTGACCAGAACCGGATCACCGATATTGAATCCAAGCTCTTGGAACCATAATCCCTGAATCCGAAGCATCGGAGCCGTCTTCCTTCCGTAATTGGTCGCCTCACTAACCGTCAGTTCCCGGTATTCCTTTTTCGCTCTTGCCATAGTCTTTCACTCCTTTACTCTGATTGACTCCGGCAGGCACTCAACCGGTTCCCAAGAAGGCATAAAAAATAGGACCATTATCAGCACACTCTTCTCAGTCACCGATTAAGTCCTACCTTAATTCCATGTTCAGTTGTACCGCACAGGCATAGTTCGCCCATGCGTTTTGCCTCTAAGGCTTCACCGCCCCTCGTGTTATATTAGTGCAAGGCGGTCATATTTTCAGTTGAAAACGGCGCCGTCCCACCTGTAAATACCTCACCCGAAGGCATTTTCTTGTAGGACTAAATCAGCCAAAAACCCTTGATTTATGCGGTCTTTGCTTGACTTGGCACTATAATACCACCATCCCCTGTCGCACTGATCAAAAGAGCTCTTTCCTCACCAAGTGCCATTATTTTTTTAAGACTTGAAATAAACCCCACTTGCATGGAATTTGGCTGCAATCGATATTTTGAAAGAGACGTGATGT
>JAEEGL012827509.1_pt1 | contig 14959 bp, 10 predicted proteins | sample 9134231 | NCBI WGS metagenome assembly JAEEGL01 (sample SAMN16246548, study PRJNA631951) | gut metagenome | biome: gut microbiome; feature: rumen; material: fiber-attached | host: Bos | place: Iran: Karaj | collected 2018-10
ACAAATCCCGACTCTGTTCCCAAAACAGGAATACCCGTTTCTTTCTCAATCAGGAATACCGGTGGTACTTTCCGCGGAGATATATCTGCGCGTGTTTACAAAGGTTCTTTTGCTAAAGGTCAGTATGAGATAATGGATAGCGTTGTCATTCGCCGCAATCAAAGTCTCAGTTCTGCTTTGCAGCAGAAGTTTGATGCAGCTTTGGAATTAAATCAACAATACAAGATGAAGTTGTGTTGGCGTGCAGGAGAAGGAGATAGTTGGCATGAATTTGAAGGACCATTGTCTTTCAAACTGTATGATCCGGATTACCACTTGTCGCTGACCGATACTATTCGCTTTGATCGTAACGACAGTGTACCGCGTAGTAATGCTAATCTGTATTATTCGATTCGTAATACCGGTGCTCCTTTTGATGGTGATTTGCAAGTCTCGTTTTATCAGACCTATTTCTCTCGGGGTAAGAGTGAGATACGCGAAGTGCATATCGGTACCAACGATACTTTGATCGGCGCGTTCTCCGGACCTCTGGAGCAGGAGGCCGGAATCTACCATGTGGTTCTCCGCTATCGAGACAAGGAAGGCGACTGGCAGGACTTTATCGATATTAATGACAACAATATAGGTGCCATTGTTGCTACCGTATACGACGATTCCGTACTGACTGCAATTAGCAATGAGCTGTCACCAATCACCAATCAACAGTTTTTAATGCACCTCGGTGCGTATGACCTGTATATTATCACAACTCGCGAAGGAAGCAAACTGAAATACAAAAAAATATTTAAACCCGTTCAATGAAAAAACTGAGAAATATTGTAATAGGATTTTTGTGCCTGGCGGCACCGCTATACGCGGACGTTAAAAAGGAGAGCCGCCATTTTCTGACAACTGAAGTTGGACTCGGCTATTCAGCTCTGCTCAATCAGTCTGCCTTGGGTAAGTCTTCTGGCTTGGTCGGAGGAAAACTCCAGGTGGGCTATGAGTGGAACTATCGTCATCTGTTGGTGCATACCGGTTTGGAGTTCGCGTCTATCAACGATCGCTCGCGTGTTCAATCGTTCACGTTGGAGACACCGTACACCATCGGTCTCCCTGCCGGCCAACAGATGAATGAGCATTTTGAGTTTCAATCGTTTTCTGAGACCCAATACATGGGTCAAATTAATATACCCATCCAGGTGGGAGGGTGGTTTGCCAACCGCTATTATTTCCTGGCCGGTATGCGGCTTGGTTTGCCTGTTGTACATAGCGCCTCCACTCGTGCACAAGTGCGTACCTATCTGACCGATCCAACTTTGATAGGCGGTTTGGGCGAACATGAGGAGGTGCCGGTGCATGATGCATACACATCCAATGAGCGTTTTCCGCACGCATGGGCTGCATCGCTTGTCAATGCGCAACTGTCGGCCGAAGTGGGAGTGGTGCTCAATTCGTTTTTCGAGAAACCCCAGAAGGGCAAAAGTAAATCTTCTGGTCATGGCAAACAACCGCAAAAGAAACCTATTCTCTATCGCGTAGGTCTTTTTGCAGATTATGGTGTGACGTCGTGCCGAGACAATACAGCTTCTCCTATCGATTTGGCCTCTGTTTCCCAGCCGCGTGAGATCACGATCAATGATTATTATCAGGCATCTCAAACGCCGATTCACTCCTTGTTGGTGGGTGCCAAATTTGCTGTGTTGTTCCAGCTTAACGAGCAGAAACCGGACAAACCGTTGCCATCCTATTTTGATATCTATATTGCTGATGCAATTACATCCCAGCCTCTTGCAGCACACGTGGATATATATGATAGTGCCAAGAAGCGTTCGGTAGGCAAGGATACTAAGAATGGTCGCTTGCGTTATCGTGCCAAGGCGGGCGATTATACTATCACTGCATCCAATAATCTCTATTACCCGGCTATCCAAGATGCGACTATAGCCGATGAAGGTGTCAATGATACTATTCGTATGGCGCTCCGCCCACGTCCGTGGTTGCGTTTGCGTATAACAAACACCGATACGGGTGAACCGCTTTCTGTGGCAGTCAGACTACAGAATAGCAAGGGCGATAGTGTCACTACGTTGCAGACCGTCCAGGAGACTGGTGTGGCTCGAACGATGCTGGACGAGAAGCAGTCTTATAGTCTCCGTATCGAGCAGACAGGTTATGAGACGCTCATACGTGACATAGCGTATGTTGGCGATTCGCTCAATCTGACACTCACGCCAATCAAGGTGGGTCGCAAGGTTGTGCTGCATAATCTCTTCTTTGCTACTAATAAGACCCGCATTTTGCCGCAGTCGGAGCAGGCATTGGACGAATTGTATGAGTTCTTGCGAGACAATCCGTCACTTGTCATCCGCATCACCGGTCATACCGATAATGTCGGTTCGGATCAAGCAAACCAGATCTTGTCCGAAGGCCGTGCCGAGGCAGTGCGTGATGAGATTGTCAAGCGTGGCATAGCATCCGAGCGTATCGAGGCGGAAGGTAAGGGCGAAACCGAACCGATAGATTCCAACGAGACCGAAGAAGGTCGTGCTAACAACCGTCGTGTAGAGTTCACCATCATCTCCACCGGAGGCGCAAATATTGAGCAAATACACGAGTAATAGAGCCTTTTCGGATATCAGTCTCTACATATAGTATAAGGAAAAAGTGCAACTAATTTGCGCTTTTTCTTGCGTATGTGCGAAAAATATAGTAATTTTGCACGCCCAAATTGTGTAATATATGATTTATAAACTTACGTTTTCGTGTGAGGAAGGCGATCCGAACTTCCGCCGCGTGTTTGAAGCAGATGCCGATGCAACGTTCCTCGACCTGCACAATGCTATACTCAAATCTGTCGACTACCCGGACGACCAAATGACTTCGTTCTATATGTGCAACGATGATTGGGAGAAAGGACAAGAGGTAACTCTCGTGGAGATGGATTCCAATTTTGAGTATGATAATATGGTGATGAATGATACGCGTCTTAGTGACCTGCTTGAGGAGCAAGGCCAACGTTTGATTTATGTGTTCGATCCTATGTTCGAACGCTATTTCTTTGGTAGCCTCAAGGAGATCAAGGCCGGTTCGATGAACGGCGTGGAGTGCGTAGAGAGCAAGGGCAAGGCGCCAAAGCAACTGAAAAGCGATGATTCGATGGCCGCTATCAATGCCAAAGGTGGTGATGACTTGGATTTCGGCGACGAGTTCCGCGACGAGTTGGATCTCGGCGATATCGATATGGAGGGATTCCAGGACTTGAGTTTTGAAGACGGCAGTATGTTCTGACGCAAAGCGTCAAAACAGTAGGTAATTGCTTATTGGCCATCGTCCAATAGGAAACGAGCAATCACAAATGACAAATATCAAAACACTCGTTTTGATTCAGGGTCCTACGGGAGTCGGCAAAACCGAATTGGCGTTGCGCGTTGCGGAGCATCTCGGATGCCCGATCATCAACTGCGATAGCCGGCAGATTTACCGAGAGATTCCTGTTGGTACCGCTGCTCCCACAGCGGCCGAGCAAGCGCGTGTTCGTCATTACTTCGTCGGAACACATAGCGTGGACGAAGATTATAGTGCCGGGCAGTACGAACGGGATGTGCTCTCGCTGCTTGATTCTGTCTTCAAGGAACACGATGTCGCAATCCTAACAGGTGGTTCGATGTTATACGCCGATGCGGTGTGCAAGGGTTTAGATGATTTGCCGTGTGTCTCGTCAGAGGTGCGTGATTGTGTTAGCCATGGTTTTGAACAAGGAGGCCTGGCTTGGTTGCAGGACGAGGTCCAGCGTCTCGATCCGGACTATTGGCAAATAGTGGATCGGCAGAACCCGGCGCGATTGCGCCATTGTATAGAATTGAGTATAGTAGCTGGTAAACCCTATTCGTCACTGCGTACCAATAATAGCAAAGAGCGGCCATTCCGTATAGTCAAAGTAGGATTGGACCGCCCTCGCGCAGAATTATACGCGCGGGTGAACGAGCGCGTGAGGCAGATGATGGCCGACGGTTTTTTGGAGGAAGCCAAAGCCGTTTATACCAAACGCAAACTGAATAGCCTTCAGACAGTAGGGTATAAAGAATTATTCGGCTACTTGGATGGTGACTATGACTTGGAACGAGCCATCGAACTGATACAACAAAATACGCGTCACTACGCCAAACGGCAATTGACTTGGCTTAGACGTGACAAAGACATCCACTGGTTGGATGCAAGAGATGAATATGAAAAAAATATCAATTATATTGACAATTTGTTGCGTGCTGATAGCGTGCAACAGAAATGATGTGGACTTTACCTATAGTCCAGAAGTGCCGCGCGCGGGTCAAGGTGTGACCTTCAGCAATCAGAGTACTTCGGGCGAGGAATGGGCTTGGTCATTCGGCGACGGTGTCACTTCAACATTGAAATCGCCGACCCATACTTACAAAAAACCGGGTAAATATGTCGTAACACTCAAGGTGGACAAGAAGAATGTATGGAAGGTGTCAAAAGAAATAACGGTCTATGATACTGTGCCTACTTTTGTGTGCGAGGATAGTGTGTTCTATATTTTCGAGGATTACACCTTCACCGCCAACCTCTACAACCCGTACAACTACGAGGTCAACTATGCATGGTCATTCCCAATTAATACACAGTATGTGTGTCTTTCGGATACAGATGCTTCTATGACTGCGTCGAGTATTACGGTCTATTTTACTAAGCCTATGGAGGCTGCTCCGTTATGGCTGAATATTACGCTGAACGGCGAGAACAATCAGATAGAGAAGAATTTTACGGTATTGGACAAACCGACAAATTCTATCCTTATGCGTACCACTGCCGGCGACTACCGTCAGCGTATCTTCGGTAAACGTGCTGAGAGCGAGAAAGTAGATGCTGGCGCTAAAGCAAAGTTGGATGCTGCGCAAGATACAGTGCAAACCTACAATGGCAAGGCATTTACATTGAGCGAATTGGCCGGCACTTTTGATGGTATTCAGGGATTCCATATTGCCAACCGCAAGCTTTATTATCGCGCCGGTGGATTGTGGGTTGCCAATATAGACGGTAGCAATCGTGTGCAAATTGATACCGCCGTATGTGCTGCTATGACGCTCGATATGACCGATAATCGTATCTATTGGGCTAATAGCCAAGGTGTTTGGTATATGCCGTTCATCGGTTCAGACAACAACAAATTTGTCACCGTGCCGGCGCAATTGAATAGTTTGAGCGGTGTGGAACGTCTTGCCGCAGATGAGGAAAAGAAATGAAACAACCGGATTATATTTTTGAGACAAGTTGGGAAGTATGTAACCGCGTAGGCGGTATCTACGCCGTATTGAGTACACGTGCAGAGAGTATGCAAAAAGAGCACCCGGACAAGGTGGTGTTCTTCGGACCGGATTTCGGCAAACACAGCGATATATGGTTCCGCGAAGACAAGAATCTGCTGAAAGAGTGGAAGAAAGAAGCTTCGCGTATCACGTTGGCAGATATACCCCTTCGCATTGGTCGTTGGGCTGTGCCGGGTGAACCGATAGCCATACTGCTGAAGTTTGATTCCGAGTTTGCGTACAAAGATGAGATTTATGGTTGGGCATGGCAGAAATTCGGTGTGCAGAGCCATGCAGCCTATGGAGACTATGACGAGTCGTGTATGTTCGGCTACGCTGCCGGTCGCGTCATGGAGAGCCTCTACAACTGGATTAAAAAGAATGAGAAGAAGGTAGAAGTGTGCGCTCATGCCAACGAGTGGCAGACAGCGGTTAGCATCTTCTATCTGGAGGACCATTGTCCGGAGATTGCTACGTTGTTCACCACACACGCAACAGGTATAGGTCGTTCTATCGCAGGAAATGGTAAACCGCTGTACGACTATTTCGAGGGTTACAACGGTGACCAGATGGCGCAAGAGTTGAACTTTGTTTCCAAACACTCGATAGAGAAAGAAGCAGCACATTGGGCTGATTGTTTTACGACGGTGAGTGATATCACTGCGCGCGAGTGCAAACAATTGCTGGACAAAGCGCCTGACATCGTAACGCCTAATGGTTTTGAACTGGATTTTGTACCGCGAGGCAAAGCGTTTGATAAGAAACGCGCAGAAGCGCGTGAGGCTCTACGCCGCGTAGCCTGCGAGCAGTTGGAGAGAGAGATCCCAGAGGATGCATTGTTGATATGTATCGCAGGCCGACTGGAGATGAAGAACAAGGGTATAGATGTCTTCGCTGAGGCTTTGGACGCGCTGGCGCAGAAAATCTATCGCAGTCGCCAGGAAGAACGTGAGGTGATAGCGTTCGTGATGATTCCATACCTCGACCGCGCTCCGGCGCGCAAATACAAGGTGAGTGCGGTGTTTGCTCCGTACTATCTGGACGGACATGATCCGTTGTTCGGCATGACCTACTACGATCTGCTGATCGGTATGGATGCTTCTGTTTTTCCGAGTTACTACGAACCATGGGGGTATACTCCATTGGAGTCTTCTGCTTTCCATGTTCCTACTATCACTACTTCGTTGGCCGGCTATGGCGAGTGGTGCCGGCTTCATTTCGGAGCAACTGAGATGAAACAGGGCGTGGTAACAATCAATCGTACGGATTCTAACTTTCATGAAGTGGCAGAGGCTATTGCAGACAACTTGATGACCTATATGCATTTGTCGCCTGCGGAAGTAGAAGAAGCGCGTGCCAATGCGGCTGCAATAGCCCTAAAAGCACAATGGAAATACTTCTTTAAATACTATAAGAAAGCATATGAGATTGCTTTGAAAAAAGCTGAACAGAGAATAAAAAAGTCTAAGAAATAAATGGTTATGAAAAAGTACATCTATGTAGCCATAGTGCTGATGTCAGTTGTCAACTGTCAATTATCAACTGTTAACGCTTGTACGAATTTTATTGTAGGTAAGGACGCTTCAACGGATGGTAGTACCATCATCTCCTACGCAGCCGATTCGTATAGCTTGTACGGATTTCTGCGTTTTAGGCCTGCTGCTGATTGGCCTGAGGGCGCAATACGTGAAGTGAAAGACTGGGATTCGGACCGTCCGCAAGGTAGCATTTCGCAAATACGTCATACCTACAAAGTGATTGGCAACATGAACGAGAACCAAGTCACTATCGGTGAAACCACCTGGGGTGGCCGCGAAGAACTATGGGATACCGTCGGCGTTGACTACGGTTCACTTCTCTACATTGCTCTTGAGCGCAGTAAGACTGCTCGCGAAGCTATCGAATGGATGATATCGCTGGTCAACGAATACGGTTATGCCAGCGAGGGCGAGTCTTTCTCTATCGGAGACCCGAACGAAGTGTGGATCATGGATTTGATTGGCAAGGGCAAAGGTCAGAAAGGTGCGTTGTGGGTAGCAGTGCGTGTGCCCGACAACGCTATCTCGGCTCATGCCAACCAAGCACGTATCACGAATGTGCCTGTCGGTAAAGCCAAACTGACCAAGGAACAGAAACGTCTGGAGAAGAAACTGAATTGTGTCTGCAATGGCGATTGGATGTATGCCAAAGATCTGATTTCGTTTGCTAGACAGAAAGGATATTTCAGCGGTAAGGACGAAGACTTCAGTTATCAGGCTGCCTATTGCCCGTTCGATTTCTCGGGCTTGTATGTATGCGAGGCACGTGTTTGGTCGTTCTTCCGTCATTTCAGTAGCGATATGGATCGTTATTTTGATTATGCGACAGGCGCTACCTTCCGCGCTACCGGAGGTAAAGATGCCGGCGAACACATGCCGTTGTGGATTGTTCCTGAACGTAAGTTGAGTGTGCAGGATGTCAAAGAGTGTATGCGTGACGAGTACACAGGTACACCGCTGGATATTACGCAAGGCACCGATGCCGGTCCGTGGAACAGCAAACTGCGTTTCGGCGGACTTGGTTTCAAACTGACGGATCCGGCAGATACTACCAAAACAACGCAATACTGGTACGAGCGTCCGACGGCTACGCAGCAGACAGGATGGTCGTATGTCGCACAAATGAGAAATCAGCAATATGGTATCTTCTGGTTTGGCGTGGATGATGCGGCATGCAGTTGCTATGTGCCGATGTTTTCTTGCATCAATACGGTGCCGGAGTGCTTCGCTGAGGGGAATGGAGATATGTATACCTATAGCCCGACGAGCGCGTGGTGGACTTTCAACATGGTAGCCAATTGGGCGTATACAAAGTATAGTCGCATGTATCCGCATATCCGCGAGAAACAACTTGTTTGGGATGAGAAATTCAATACACAGGTAGTTGGTTTGGATAAGCAAGTCGCAGGAATGAATGCTGAAGATGCGAGTGCTTTCTTGACCAAATATAGTTGCTCGCAGGCAGAGAACTTGGTGGCCGATTGGCAGCGACTGGGTATTTACCTGATGACTAAATTCCTGGATGGTCAGGAGCGAAAAGAGGAGAATGGACAATTCAAACGTAACCCGTATGGAAGCAGTTGCGGTCCGAATCGTTTGCCTATGTCCGAACCGTTCTTGCGCTTGGTAGCGCCTGAAGTAGCGCACGAATAAATCGAAGAACAATCATGAAAAGAGTTTTTATTGTTGTTTGGTCTTGTTGTTTGGCACTTTTTTTGCTGAGTGGATGTCAACTGCTCGAGCGTAAGCACCAAGCGGGTGTGGCTGTCGAATTGGACGGCCATTGCCTCTATGAGACGACGTTGGACTCGCTCACTTTGGGGTTAAGCGGCGAAGATAGTATACGCGTGGCGCAGCAATATATCAGTCAATGGGCGAAAGATATCTTGATGTATGAGGCTGTTAGCGGACAGATGTCTCCCGAGGAAAAGGCAGAATTGGAATCTTTGGTTGAGTCCTACCGCCATCGATTGTATGTGCATGCTTTCGAGGAATCATTGATAACACAACGTATGCCTAAGGGAGTGGCAGATAGCGTTGTCGAACAGGTCTATGCGCGTGTCCCGGAGCGTTTTCGCTTGAGCGAGAGTATTGTCAAGGGCATGCTGATTGTGATTCCTAACAGCGCGCCTAAGATGAACGAACTACGCGAGAGTATGGATAAGCAGAATATGGATAATATTGAGAAATATGCCTATCAGTATGCAACGGGTTATGAATTGTTTGTAGATAAGTGGATGACCGCAAGCGATTTGTTGCTGCATATGCCTTTCGAGCGTGACAATATGGATGCACAATTGCGTGACCGCAAGCAGATTGAGGTAAGCGACTCAACCAAGACCTATATCCTACAGGTGACTGACAAACATCTTCGTGGTGAGCAAATGCCGTTGGATTATGCGCGTCCTGAGATCGAAAAACTGATACTGAGCGGTCGACAAACCGAGTTCCTCCAAAAAGAACGTGAACGGTTGTATCAAGAGGCCATTCAAGATAAAAGAATCAAATTTAACAAATAAACATAGTTGCGGTGAAGAAGTTTTTGTTTGTAAGTGCGCTTGTGTTGACGATCGGTGGTCAGTGGCTAACGGTTAACGCACAAAGCAATGGTGTGATAGACGAAGTGGTGTGGATTGTCGGAGACGAAGCCATACTGCGCAGCGAGATAGAGGAAGAACGTCTGCGCGCTCAGTACGAGGGAACACCCATTCAGGGCGACCCGTACTGCGTTATACCCGAACAACTGGCTGTGCAGAAGTTGTTCTTGCATCAGGCTGAGTTGGACTCAATCGAGGCCAACGAGTCGAGTGTGAGCCATCAGGTAGACATGCGTCTCAACTACTACATCAATCAGATTGGCTCTAAGGAGAAAATGGAGGAATATTTCCGCAAAACCAGCTCCGAGATTCGCGAAGAGATGATGACTACGGTGCGCAATCAGATGATTATCCAGCAGATGCAGGCTAAATTAACGCAACATATCAAACCGACTCCGGCAGAGATACGTCGTTATTACAATAGTCTTCCTGCTGATTCCATACCGATGATGCCGGCTCAGGTAGAGGTGCAGATTCTCAGCTTCGAACCTACTGTGCCTATTGAGGAAACAGAGCGTATCAAACAACGCTTGCGCGAGTTCACCGAACGTGTTCAATCGGGTAGTGCCGATTTCAGCATGCTGGCGCGTCTCTATTCGGAGGATACTGAGAGTGCCAAGCGTGGTGGTGAGTTGGGTTTTGTGGGAAAAGGTCAGCTGGTTAGCGAGTTTGCAGATGTAGCCTTCAATCTCAACGACCCGAAGAAAGTGTCACGTATTGTGCAAACCGAGTACGGCTACCATATTATTCAATTGATAGAGAAGAAAGGCGAGCGTATCAACTGCCGCCACATTCTCTTGCGTCCGCGTATCAGCGCGAGCGACAAAGTGAAGGCCATAGAGCGTCTCGATAGTATATCCAAGGAGATAAAGGCGAACAATATCCAGTTCGAACAAGCAGTATTGCGCTTCTCTGAGGACAAGAATACCGTGATGAACGCCGGACTTATGATCAATCCAAATACAGGAGGTAGCCGCTTTGAGTACCAAGATCTGGCACCTGAGATTGCCAAACAAATCTATTCGATGCAAGAGGGAGAAATTTCCCAGCCATTCGTGATGATGGATCCGCAGAAAAACCGCGAGGTATGCGCTATCGTACGTCTGAAAAAGAAGACAGACGTCCATCGTGCTAACCTGACGGATGATTTCCAAACCATCAAATCGATGTTGGAGCAACAACTGAGCCGCGAATATATTCACGATTGGATTCTCAAGAAGCAAAAGAGCACCTACGTCCAGATTGATCCCGAGTGGAGCAACTGTGATTTTGAATTCCCCAACTGGATACACTAAGTGAAGTTACAACGATTCATAGTATTTCTGCTTGTTGCGCAGTTGTCTGTTGTTAGTTACCAATCAGCAATTGCCCAGACGATGGTATATCTTGAGCATGCTGAGACGCTGGATTTCGACCAGGAACGCATTGCCGACGCGCAGATCCTGCGTGGCGATGTGATTTTTCGTCACGAGGATGCCTTGATGTACTGCGATAGTGCCTACTTCTATGAGCAAACCAACTCGCTTGATGCTTTCGGACATGTCCGTTTTGAGCAGGGTGATACGCTGCAGGGCTTCGGAGAAATGCTTTTCTATGACGGTAATACTAAGATCGCGCGCCTGCGGGAGAACGTCAAACTGATTCATGGCAAGGAAAAATTGTCGCGTAATAAAAAGGGAAATCCGACAATTCTGACAACCGATAGCCTTATCTACGACCGCAATGAGAACTATGCCTATTATAGCACGGGCGGTACGATAGCCGACACACTGAATACCTTGGTTTCCGTGCGCGGTAAGTATGAACCGGATACCAAACAAGCCACTTTCAGCGAACAGGTGCGACTGACTAACCCAAAGTTCATCTTGACGAGCGACACAATGCTCTATAATACAGAGACTAAGGTGGCAGATATCGTCAGTCCGACGACCATTGTTTATGAAAAAGAGACTACCATTCGCACCTCGCGTGGCTGGTATAATACCGACAACGAACAATCAATGTTGTTGGATCACTCGGTGGTGGAGCATGTTGATGGCAAGATGCTGACAGGCGATACTATCTATTATGATAAAGCCATCGGCTATGGACGTGTGCTGGGCCGGATGGAAATGCGCGATACCGTTCAGCAAGCCACTCTTTATGGTAATCGTGGAGAAGTATGGGAGGAGAATAGCCGTGGCTATGCGACCGACAGTGCCTTGATGGTTGACTGGTCGGACGAAGAGCACTATGCTTATATCCATGCCGATACACTCTTTACCGAAGAGTTGCACTATACCGATAGCGCGCGTATCGATAGTACTTACCGGCGTGTGCGTGCGCACTATGGCGTGCGCGTTTACCGTGATGATATGCAGATGACGTGTGATTCGATGGTTTATTTGGGTAGCGACTCTACCATACATCTCTATACTGATCCTATTTGCTGGAGCGAGAACCAACAGATATCTGCCGATAGTATTACGGTTTTTATAGTTAATGAAACTGTTGATCATGCCGTTGGTTCCGGTAATGCTCTCACCATCATGGAAGATTCAGCTGGTGTGTATAACCAAATGAGCGGCAAGGAGATAACGGCAACCTTGCGTGACGGCGAGGTAGAATTGGTGGATATCAGCGGCAATGCGCTGACTATCTATTATCCCAAGGAAGATAGTGGAGAACTTGTTGGTATGAATACGACCGAAAGCAGTTTTATCCGCGTTTATGTGGCTAACCGCGAAGTGGAACGTATTCGTTTTACCAAGGAAACAACCGGAGTCCTCTATCCGATAGATCAGATTCCTGATGGAAGTGATCGTTTGGCGCAATTTTTCTGGGCAAACGAAGTGCGACCTATGGATCCCAAAGATGTCTTTCGCAAAGCCAAACTGGAAAAATAAAAAAGTGTGATTTTTTAAGATTTTATCCTTACATACCTTTATCGAGGGCAAATCGAGGTTAAGTCGAGGTTAAGTCGAGGGCAATCCCTATGCAATTTGAATACAAAAAATATACGATTTTTAAGATTTTGACAAATATGAAGAAAAGTTTTTTGACACTGTTGTTAGTCGTTTGTACGATGAGTGCAATGGCAGGCGATCTGCCTAAGCAGGGATTTGGTATGCAAATCGGTTTTGCAGCTCCTACATTGAGACTCAATGATAAAACATTGCTTCCCAAAGACTCTCTGGTCAACGTTACCAAACTGAATGGACTGAAAATAGGTGTTGTATATGATGCCAGCTATATCAAAGGCTTTGGTAGTACAATAGGTATCAACTATACTTTTGCCGCATCTAATTCTGGTTGGCAACAAAAGAATTCTTTGACAATATATCCTCAAGAACGCACAAGAATGTTCTATCAAGAAGTAGAAGTCTTCGTGGATTGGCAGTACAAGTTTGAGGTGGCCAAAGAAACCTATTTGATGCTCTATACAGGTCCGACGATCCAATGTGGTATTGCGTTTGATACGCATCGTGATAAACGAGAACAAGACGGAACAATCAAACTGGATAATACCGCTGTCCTCAATCGTTATACAACCGATGATTCGGATCGAGTGCTCAAACGTCTTAATGTTACTTGGGGTGTTGGTGCAGGATTCCAATACCAACGCTATTTCTTGCGTGGCGGATATGATTTCGGTATCATGAACCCATATGCAAATAGGCAGTTCAAGGATTCAGACCGCTATACCCGTGGTCGTTTGGATCAGTGGTCTATCAAGATAGGTATGTATTTCTTGTATAAATAGAACTCAATGACCAAATGGTAAATGAATAAATCGTAAATGTTTTGATACCTCGCGAAACCGTAGATAGAATCTTTGCCGCTGCCAAGATAGAAGAAGTAGTCGGTGATTATGTGACGCTGAAGAAACGCGGCGCTAACTTGATTGGTCTGTGTCCTTTCCACAACGAAAAGACGGGCTCTTTCACCGTTAGTCCGTCCAAAGGTATCTATAAATGTTTCGGCTGCGGTGCAAGCGGTCACGCTGTGCGTTTCATCATGGAGATAGAGCAGTGCTCTTTCGCCGATGCAGTGCGCCAATTGGGTAAGAAATATCATATCGAGGTAGAGGAACGCCAACTGACGGAGGAGGAACAGCAACGTCAGGATGACCGCGAGTCGATGTTCGTGGTCAACGACTATTGCAACAAGTGGTTTCAGGAACAACTATGGGACACCCAAGAAGGACAAGCTATCGGTCTCAGTTATTTCCGCGAACGCGGTTTGCGTGATGATATTATACGTAAGTTCCAACTCGGCTATTCGCCGGAGAAAGGCAGTCCGTTGGCTAAAGCGCTCCAACAACAGGGATTCAAAGAAGAATATATTCTCAACAATGTAGATACCAAAATAGGTTGCGGTGTGTGCGGCCAAAGCGAACAGGATGGCCACCTCTACGATAGATTCCGAGACCGTGTCATTTTCCCTATTTTTACCGTCAGTGGCAAGCCCGTTGCATTTGCCGGACGTATCCTCAAGAAGAAAGACAATGTCGGCAAGTACGTCAACTCGCCGGATTCAATCATCTATTCCAAAACCAACGAGTTATACGGTATCTTCCAAGCCAAGCAATCCATCGCCCGCATGGATATGTGCTATTTGGTCGAAGGCCAGATGGATGTGATCTCCATGCACCAATCGGGCATTACCAATGTAGTAGCGAGTGGTGGTACTGCGCTGACCAAGCCGCAGATACGTCTTATTAAACGCTTCACAAGCAATATCACCGTCCTTTACGATGGCGATGCCGCAGGTATTCACGCAGCGCTGCGAGGCATAGATATGTTCCTCGAAGAAGGATTCAATGTCAAAGTACTCCTTCTGCCGGACGGAGAAGATCCCGATAGCTTTGCACAGACTCACGATGCGGCCTACTTTATCCAATATATCGAAGACCACCAAACCGACTTCATTCGTTTCAAGTCTGCTCTGCTGAGTAAAGAAGCCGGAGACGATCCGCAGAAACGTGCAGCGTTGATAAAAGATATAACATCCTCTATCGCTATTATCCCTGATTTGATTACGCGCCAAGTGTATATCAAGGATTGTGCAGAACGTTTGCACATGGAGGAGCAAGTGCTGACTCGCGAAGTGATGACTTTGCGTCGCAAGAAAATAGAGGAATTGAAGAAACAAGGTGATCAATCTCAAGAAGACGAAGCCAAAGAAGAATCGACATATCAAGAAACACAGAATACCTCGACCGTTTCGACTCAACCGATTATTAAAAGTGCGCTGGAACAAAACTATTATAATCTTATTCAACTGGTTGTCCGCTACGGCGAGCGACCAATAGATGTGGAGGGCGAAGTGTACAGCATTGGAGATGTAATCATCTATACGCTTGAGAATGATGATATCAAGGCGCCGCACCCCGTCTATCAAAAGATTATTGATGAATTCAAACTGCATAGCAAAGAAGAAGGCTTCAAGGCAGAATCGTTCTTTAAGTTTCATCCTGATCCGGATATCAGCGCCATGGCGATTGACATGATTGCTGATAAGTACCAGCTGAGCACTA
>JAEEGL012929558.1_pt1 | contig 14959 bp, 14 predicted proteins | sample 9134231 | NCBI WGS metagenome assembly JAEEGL01 (sample SAMN16246548, study PRJNA631951) | gut metagenome | biome: gut microbiome; feature: rumen; material: fiber-attached | host: Bos | place: Iran: Karaj | collected 2018-10
GCATGAAGAGCTCCATCGTCGCCTTCTTCGGCAGGAAGAGGAGCGCCTTGAACTCGACCTGCCCCTCGCCGGAGAACGGGATCGTCTCGAACGGCGCCTCCCAGTCGTGGGTGAGGTGCTTGTAGAACTCGTCGTACTCCTCCTGCTTGACGTCCTTCTTCGCGCGCTTCCAGAGCGCGACCATCGTGTTGAGCGGCTTGGCCTCGCGCTCCTCGCGGCGCTTCTTCGCCTCCTCCGCCTCCTTGGCGGCCTTCTCGTCCTTCGGCGGCTCCTCGTCCTTCACGATCTCGCGGAAGTATATCGGGTAGGCGATGAAGTCGGAGTACTTCTTCACGAGCTCCTCCGCCCGCCACCAGTCGAGGTACTCCTTCTGGTCTTCGCGCAGGTGGAGCGTAACGGACGTCCCGGGGAAGTCGCGCTCGCCGTCGGATATGGTGTAGCCGCCGGACATGTCGGACTCCCACCTGAAGGACTTGTCGGTGCCGCGCTTCATCGTCTCGACGACCACCCTGTCCGCCACCATGAACGCCGCGTAGAAGCCGACGCCGAACTGCCCTATCAGCTCGGGGAGCGCGTCACCGCCCTTCTCCTTGAGCATCTCGCGGAATTTCTTCGTCCCCGAGCTCGCGATCGTGCCGAGGCTCTTCTCGAGGTCGTCGGCGTCCATGCCGATGCCGTTGTCGGACACCATCAGCGTCTTAGCGCCCTTGTCCGCCGCGATCTGAATCTTCCATTCCGGGTTGTCGGCGACGATGGCCTTGTCTGTGAGGCCGAGGAACCTTGCGCGGTCGATTGCGTCGGATGCGTTGGATATCAGCTCGCGGAGGAATATCTCCTTCTTAGAATAAAGCGAGTTTACGACGAGATCGAGCATCTCGGCGATTTCAGCTTTGAACTGTTGTGACTTCTTTTCCATGGTGGGGTATATTTTACCACTTTATCCGCCGTTCCGCAACCCCCAAAAGCGGAACCGCCGCAATTTATGGCGAGAGTTCGAGGACGGCGGGCGTCTGGGAAATACAGAGCGCTGGGATGGTCAGCGCGCCGTGGCTGTCGCGGACGGCGACGCCGGAGGCTCCGCCGAACTTCCAGCGGACGCGCTGCGCCGCGCGGAGGCGCGGGGACTGGATGCGCCGGACGGTGACGTCGGCAGGGACCCTTGTCGGCGGCGTGAAGTGCCGCGTCGCGAGCTCTTGCGCCGACGCCACGCGGAGTTCCATCGCGAAGCCGCCGCCGTCGTCGCGGATGTTCCGCCAGCGGAAGAATGCGTTGACCTGTCCGCACCTCTTCGACCTATCAGCGAGCTCCATCTCGGCCCCGGTTATGTCGCCCTTCCATCCGCCGAACCAGGCGACCTCCGGCTTCCATACGCTGTACGGCCACGGGATCACGTCGTCGCTGCCCGCGTTCGTGAAGGCGGGGTACGCCATGTCCTTGCGAATCGCGAGCCAGTCGAACCTCTCGACGAGGTCGTTTTTCCTCCTCGCCTCCGCCACGTCGCCGCAGTGTCCGTAGTCGCCCCAGAGACCCAGCACGTGCCACCTGCGCTTCGCGAGATTGCGGTACATGACCTCGCGCCCACGGCTCCACACGTCATCGACGCCGCTCCAGTCCACAAGCGGCGGAGGGTCGGCGAACCGTTCGACGGACCACGCCTCGTCGTCGCTGCCGTCCGCCGTGACGAAACCGAGCCGGGCGGCGGCGAACCACACGGTCGCGGGGACGTTCGCGTTGACCGCGGCGAAGACCTCGCCGTGGGCAAGACCTATCGCCTCCGACGCCTGTCCGCCCATGGAGTTTCCGCAGAGGTACACGCGCGCGCGATCCGTGCCTAACCTGCGGATGGTCCATTCGACCGTGTCGAGGATGCGCCGTTCGCAGGAGGTCTCGCCCTTAAGGAGGCGCGGGACGTCCGCAACGGTCGGCCCCGCGTACGACGGCGTCGCGCCCCACCAGTACTCGTCGTGCGTCCGGCTAAGCGCTACGTTGTAGTCGCGCATGTCGTCGAGAGTCAGGACATAGAAGTCGTCCGGCGCGGAATAGACGCGGCCCTTCTCGTCCACGCACGTGGTCTGGAGGTCCACGCCCTTTCCAGGGAATCCCGCGCCGCGCCAATGGAGGACGACGAGCAGCGGCGCACCCTTCCTGTCGCCGGCGACAGGCGCGGCGATGGAGAACCTGTCGCGAAACGCGCGCCCGCCCCACGCGGGGTCTGCGTCGTGCGCGTACCACGTTACGATGCGGCGTCCTATGGTCTCCGTACCCTCCGCGACGGGCGCGATGCCTATCGCCTTCGATTCCCAATCCGCCTGCGCAAGCGCGGCGGCAAGCAACAGTGCCGCGACCATCGACCCCGGCTCCCCCTCAGCCCACGACGAGTTCCTCGACTGGGAAGCGGACGTGCTTCTTCGATTCGCGGTCGCCGATCATGAGCACGACCGTGAGCGCCCCGAGTCGTCCGATGAACATCGCGACCATCACGACCACGCGCCCTGCGGACGAAAGCTGCGCCGTCGTGTCTCCTACGGCGAGCCCCGTCGTCGTGACGGCGGACACCGCCTCGAAGAACAGCGCGTCGGGCGTGATGCCGCGTCCGGCCTCGGTCACGAAGAGCGCACCCGTGACGAGGACGGCGAACATCACTATCGCCATGAGGATCACAAGGGCCTCGCGCACGATCTCCGTGGGGATGGTCCGACCCGAAATCACGGTCTCAGTCTCGCCGCGGCACATCGCCGTCGTCGTGTAGAGTATGACAGCGAGCGTCGTCACCTTCATGCCCGCCGCCGCCGATCCAGGCGCGCCGCCGATGAACATCAGCGACTCGTATATGAGCCGGGTGAGCGGATGCAGCGTCTCCGTCGCGACAACGGAGAATCCGCACGTCCTCGGAGTCACCGCCTGGTAGAACGCGGTGACGAGCCGCTCGGAGGTGCCCAGGCCGGCGAGCGTATTGTTCCACTCCACCGCAAGGAACGCGATGAACGTGAGCGCGAGCAGGTAGAACGTGAAGCGCAGCACCACCCGCGTGTGGAGGGAAAGGCGCCCCCGTGCGCCGGAGATGCGGTGGAGGAACTTGAACGTGCAGAGGTTGTAGATGACGAGGAAGCCTATTCCGCCGAGGATGGTCTCCACGCCCATGACGACGACCGGCCATCCGCGCGGAAGCGACGCGAGCGAGTCTGCCTTGAGGGAGAAGCCGGCGTTGCAGAAGCCCATGACGGAGTAGAAAACGGCCTCGTACCATCCGCCGAAGTGCGGATACAGCGCGACGGCGAAGACGGCCTCGATGACGAGCATTGAGCCAACGACCCAGCAGATAAGGCCCCTCAGTCCCTGGATCTGGGCGACGCCGTAGGCATTCATCAACGAGAACTCGCGGGCGAGCGAGATGCGGCGCCCTATCGCTATGAGGAAGAACGTGCCGCAGGTCATGAGGCCGAGGCATCCGAGCTCGACGAGCGAGAGGAGGATGACCTGCCCGGCGACGGAGTACTCGGTCCCGATGTCCACGACGCTAAGGCCCGTCACGCAGACCGCAGAGCACGCGGTGAAGAACGACACGCCGAAGTCGCCGAGGCGTCCGTCCGAACGGGCAAACGGGCACGCGAGCAGGATCGCGCCGACGACTATCAGCGCGAGGAAGCCGAGGGCGAAGGATGTACGGCTCCTCATTTCCTGAAGGTCCCCTTCTCCTTGAGCCATACGGCCCAGATGGAGAGCTCGTACAAGAGGCAGAGCGGCACGGCCATGAATATCTGGCTCATCGGATCCGGCGGCGTCAGGAACATCGAGAGGATAAACGACATAACGATCGCTATGCGGCGCTTGTCGCGGAGAGCGCGGGAAGTTATGACGCCGAACCAGCCCAGCACGAATATTATGAGCGGAAGCTGGAACACGAGCCCGAACGCGATGATCGTCTTGAGGACGATGGAGATGTAGCCCTCGAGCCGGATGATCGAGGACGGTATGCCGCACCATTCGTTGATCTTCTGGAACGCGACGACGACCATCGGCAGGGTCTTCGCGTACGCCACTGCGATGCCGACGAGGAAGAACCCGGTGCCCGCGACGAGTATGGAGAGGAGCACCGCCTTCTCCCTGTTGGTGAGCGCGGGGAACACGAACCTGAGGACCGCGTACGCGATGAACGGGAACGAGAGCGCCGTACCGCCCCAGCCCGCTATGGAGATTATTGTCGAGACGCCGGTCGTGAGGTCGAGGCCCTGGAGCAGCTCGCCGCTGTCGCCCGCCGGGCTCTTCAGCCATTCAAGCACCCACGGCGTCGCGGCGCCAGCGACGACGGCGCATATCGCCCACGCGGTCGCGCCGTACACGAGCATGTCGCGCAACGCGACAAGGTGCTCGAGCAACGGACGCGGCGGATCGTTCCGCGCGTCTGGATCCTTTAGAAAAGAGATCGCCATTACGGAACCTCCGCCTCCGGTCTGTCGCCGGGGGACTTGACCTCGTCCTCCGGCAGGGATGCCGAAGCCTGGTCGTCGTTCGCCGTGGTCTGCGCGTCGGGCGACGAATCCGCCTGCGCGTCCTGACGGTCCGACGACACTGCCTCGACGTCAGGCGGGACGTCCGACCCGTCGTCCGTGGATGCGCCGTAGTCCGCGCCGGTCTCGTCCGGCCCGCCGTCGTGCATCCCATAGTAGTCGTCGCCGTAGTGCGTATCGTCGTACTCGTCATGGTCGGGCGATCCTTCTGGGTAGTCGCCAGAAGATTCGTCGGACTGCTGGTCTCCTTCGGAAGTGAACGCGTCCGACGCGGTCTTCTCGACGCTGTCCGCGACGCGCCCCATCTCGGTGTCCATGTCGAGCAGCTGGCGCTTGAAGTTCTCCGCCGCCCGCCGGAACCTCGCGTAGTACTGCCCGACCGTGCGAGCAGCGGACGGAAGCCTCTTAGGTCCGACGACAATAAGGACTACGGCGAGCAGAACGAACCACTCGCCGAAGCCTATGCTGTCGAATATGACCGCCAGCGTCACCTAACGGACGTCACTTCTGGTAGATCGCAAACTCGCCGCGACGGTTGCGCGCCCACGCGCTCTCGTCGTGGCCGTCAACGGCGGGCTTCTCCTCGCCGAAGCTGCGCGTCTGGATGCGCGAGGCGTCGATGCCGCCCTGGACGAGGTAGTTGCGGATGATGACGGAGCGGTTCTCGCCAAGCGCCATGTTGTACTCGTTCGAGCCGCGCTCGTCGCAGTTGCCCTCTATGACGACCACGCGCTCGGGCTTGGACGAGAGGTGCTGGATGACCGCGTCGATCTTGCCGACCTCGCCCTGCGGGACAACCGTAGAGTCGAAGCCGAAGTACACGGGCGCGAAGTCAACGTCGGTGCAGCGAGTGCAGTACTCCTCGAACGGACGCTCGCCGGCGTTCGCGATGGAACCCTCCATTCCGTCGTCGCCGACGGACGAGCTGATGTCCGACCCCTGCGCGCCTGCGAGCCCGCCCGCGCCGGAACCGTTCTTCCCGTTGTTGATCGAGCTGTACTTGCAGCCGGGAGCCGCAAACGCAACCGCAATCGCGATGACCGCCATCATAGTGGAAATCTTCATTCCTATTTCTCCTTTTTTTGTTTCCATATATAATACCGAATTTCGGCGAAAAAATCAAGTGGGGAAATTCACCTTCCACGGACCCCGCCCGCGCCAGCACTCGCGGACGGCATCTACGGACGGCTCCACGTAGATTGGCGTCGCCTGGTGCCGGAACCACGTGTCCTGCCTCTTCGCGAGCTGGCACGTGCGCGCAAGGATCTTCGCGCGGTCGTCGCCCTCGCGGTATCCGATGGCGAGCGACGCCGTGCGAGACCACACAGGGTACTGCGCGCGCAGACGCCGCTTCTCATCCTCGAGCCCGGCCATGAACATCGCGTCCAGCCGCGCGGCGATGCGCGCGCGCACCACGGCACGGTCGATGCGCACCACGGGATACTCCGGCGGCGGCGGCTCCCACCGGCGGTCGAGCCCGCGCAGCAGCGCGGAGAAGTACAGGCCCGTGCCGCCGACGATTACGATTGGTACGTCGCGCGGAACCTCCGCCGCCCACGCGGACGCGGCCCTGAGCCATGCGCCGGACGAGAATTCCTCGGCCGGGGTGACAACGTCCACGCCGCCCATATGGAACTCCGCACGCTCCTCAGCAGAGGGCTTCGCAGTGCCGATGTCCATGCCACGGTAAACAAGCATGGAGTCCGCGCTGAGTATCCACGCGCCCATCTCGCGCGCGAGCGCGGAGGCTATCGCGCTCTTCCCGCTCGCGGTGGGCCCGGCTATGATGTACGCTTCGCGAACGAGCATAGGATGATGATTCCGGCCGCCACGCTTATGTAGGTGTCGGCGAGGTTGAAGCACGGGAAGTGGTACGCGGCCTTCCAGTGGAAGTCGAGGAAGTCTATGACGAACCCCCTGAAGAGCCTGTCAACGAGGTTGCCGACGATGCCGGCGTACAGGAGCGCCTCCGCTACCATGGCGACGCGGCCTTCGCCGAAGACGCTGCGCCGCTTCCAGACGAGGAGCGCGAGCACAACCGCGGCGAACGCGGCGAGCGGCCAGACCTGGCCCTGCAGCATCCCCCACGCGCAGCCGCGGTTTTCGACGTACGCGAGATCGAAGAACCCCGGCAACACCGGAACAGTCTCGCGCCCCCGCAGACAGCCGTGCGCGAGCTCCTTCGTCACCGCGTCTGCGAGCACAAGGTTCGCCACGGCGGCGAACAGGACGAGCGCGCGCTTCATCAGGTGCGCGCGCGCTCCATCTCGCTCTGGCACTCCATGCACGTCAGGACGAAAGGCTGGTTGAGGAGGCGGGGCTTGCGGATGAGCTGCCCGCACACGGCGCAGACGCCGTACGTGCCGTCCTCTATGCGGTGCAGGGCCTCCTCGATCTGCTGGATCGTGCGGTTGATGTTGCCCATCTGCCCAAGAGCCTGGAGCCGGAGCGTCTGGTTCGTGCCGTCGCCGCCGTCGGACTCGTGGTCGTCGGCCTCGTTGAAGCCTGTGGCCTTCATCGCGCTTGCGCCGCTCATCGCGGCCGCGCGCGCCTCGAGAAGGCGGCGGCGGAAGTCCTTGAGGTCGGCCGCCGGGAACTTCGCGGTCTCCTTACCCTGCGTACGCGTCGTCGGACGGCGCGACAGCTTGATGCCGTCGTCGACCTGTTCCTGCTCCGCGCGAGCCGCAGAGCGCTTCATCTCCTCCGCAATCGACATCGCGAACGCCACGGCCCTCGCCGTAGCCTCCGCCTCGGCGGCTTCGTCCGGTTCCGGCGGCGGCGCTGGACGCGGCACTATGCGCGGCGGGACGCGCCTCGACTCCACATCCTGCTCCGGCGCGGAGACTGGCTTCTCGGCGGGCACGGGCTTCTTGACCGGCTTCTCCGCAGGCGTCGGCTTCTTCACCGGCTTCTTCGCGGGCTCGGGCTTCTTGACCGGCTTCTTCGCGGGCGTCGGCTTCTTCTTTGCAGGCGCGGGCTTCTTCGCGGGTGCAGGCTTCTTCTTGGCTGACGCAGGCTTCTTCGCAGGCGTCGGCTTCTTCTTCGCGGGCGCGGGCTTCTTGGCGGGCGCGGGCTTCTTCTTTGCTGATGACATCTTCTGTCCTCCTCTTCTCTTTCCCCTGGGGGAACCACTATATCTGCATCCCCTCGGGGAGCTTCATCCACTCGCGGATCTCGTCGGAGAGCGGCTTGATCTCCCTGATCCTCGCGAACCTTACCTCGCCCTCGGCGCCGGGCAGCTCGAACTGGTCGCCGGCCTTCTTGCCGAGCATGTTGAGCGCAAGCTGCGTCTTGGACGAGATGACGCCCTTCTCGAGGTCATTGTCCCATTCGCCGAGGATGCTGTACGTCTTCTCGCCGTCCGGCCCGTCGATGACCACCGCGACGCCGGGCATGACCTCGTCCGTCGTCGCGTCGGAGAAGTCGCCGGGCTTGACGGTCTCGAGTTCCGACTGCATTACGGACTGCTTCTGCATGAGCGCGCGCTGCTCGTCTTTCGCGTACTGGTATTCCGCGTTCTCCGAGAGGTCGCCGTAGCTCTTCGCGAACTCGATGCGCTTGACGTTCGCCGGCATGTCCTCGTTGATGAGCTTGAGGTACTCCTGCTTGCGGAGCGCAAAGCTGCGGTACGACGTGACGCGCGCGTACTCCTTCTTCTTCTCGACCTTGACGAGGTGGCGTTCGAGCGCGGGAACGATGTGCGTCATCCTCACGACAGTCGTGTGGTGCGTCGAAGGATCCCACGCGATCGACGCCTGGAACCTCTCGAAGAACAGCACCTGGTCGGACGGCGTCAGCAGCGAGAACATCTTCTCGAGCCACGCCTTGTCGCCGAAGAGCCTGCGCACCATGTTCTGCATCCTGAGCGTCTCGCCGCCCCTACGCCCCTCGCCGAGCGCGATCGCGTGCGTGAGGAGCGTCGCCATCGCCGGAAGCTCCGGCCAAAGCGCATAGGACTTGAGCGTCCTTATCTTCTTGCCGCCGACGTCCACGTCCTCGTATGTGAACTCGCCGAACTGCTCTATCTTGCCGACTATCAGCGTAGTGAGCGTCGCGGGCGCCTGCGTCTCCTTCATGTACGCGCCGAGCGCCCTGCGGCAGGCCGGCTCTGAGCCGAAGCGCGAGACGATCTCCGACACTGCGGTGAAGCTCATCTCCGGCACCGAGGCGTACAGCTTCTCCTTCGCCGCATCGCCGTCGGCGAGGAACGCGAGCATCGCGCCGACCTCGCGCGCAGGAAGCGCGGCGGCGGCCTTGACGTAGCGCTTGCGCTCCCAGAGGTACTCGCGCATCTCGGCCGCAGGCGGCTCGTCGAAGCCGAGCTCGCGCACGAGGCACGCGAGGCGCGCGTAGAGCGCGTCGTCCACCTTGCGCGCCGCAGTGACCGCGAACGCGAGGCGCGAGGATATCTTCGCCTTGGTGTCTGCGTCCGCCGTCTTGAGCCTGCCCTGCGACTCGTACTCGCGGACCGCCGCGAGGATGCGCTTGGGGTCCGTCTCGCTGGAGAACGCAGTGAGCCATCCGTCACCGTAGTCCTCGACGGACTTCTTGAGCCTGATTGGGTCGGTGCGCTTCACTGGGATCTCGACGAGCTTGTCCTGCCTGAGCGCGGCGCGGGCCTCCTCCCAGAACCTCTTCCACTCCTGCGCCTTGACGAAGCCGTTCTGCACGCACACGTCCTCGAGCCTCGTGACAGGCAAATCGCCGTAGCTCCTGAGCACCGCCTTCACGAGGTCGCCCTTCGCCTCCTTGAGCATCTTCTCGAACGCGGGCGGATCGATCTTGCGGATGACGAGGACATGGTCGTCCGGCGCCGGCTCGAGCATGTCGCAGGCCGCCGCGTACGTGAACTGGTGCCCCGTCCGCGTCTTGAAGTCAACCGTGACGCGGCGGTAGAAGTAGTCGATGCGCTTGACGACCCCGAGTCCCCACGCCTTGCTGAGCACGAGCGCGCCCGCCTCGCCCGGCGCCTTGGTGCTGAAGTACAAAAGCTTCTCGAGCCTGAGGAGCGACTCGTCCAGCGGACGCACGCCGAATTCGACGCCGTCCAGAAACGAAAGAAGAAGGCGATCCTTTGTCGTCTTCTTCAGCTCGTCGCGGATCCCCTCCGCCTTCATCGTCTTGTCCAGCGCAACGCGATTGTCGCGGACGAGCCGAAAGGCTCTCTCGAAGTCAAGCCCCTCCGCACATTCGCTCAGTTCCTTTACCAGTTCCTCTGTATCTGCCATTTACCCTTCTCCTTTCATAGAGTGACGAATATTATACCATAATTTACGCCACTTCTGCAGGGGAGAGGGAATCAGATATCCACGGAACGGACGAGCGCGATTCCCGCGAGGGCCGCCGCGACCACAGCGGGGAGCGCGGCGAGCATTGCGAGCGCGACGTATCCCCACGGGATGACGCCGCCGCCGGACAGCGCCTCGGACAGGCAGTAGTTGCCGGCGAACGGAAGGAACAGCGCCGCGATTATGGCCATCGCCGCGCCCGCCGCGTTCGCCTTGAGGCGGACGGACGCAGCCACCGCCGCGACGGAGAAGAACGCGCCGGGGGCGAGGAGCAGCGCGATGGCCGGCAGCAGGCGCAGCAGCGACGCGTCGGGACGGTACAGCACGGACGCCACGGCTACCGCAAGCGCGGTGGCGGTCGCGCACAGCGTGAACCTGAACCGCATGAACCGGTTGAGGAACGCGCCGACGAGGTACGGCAGCACGATGGACGCGACGCCGAACGCGTAGCACGGACCCCAGATGCGCGGGATGTCCCCGGAGGTCTGAGCGATCGCCGCGCCGATCGCCGCGCCGTTCACCATCGTCGCCGTGATGCATCCAAGCGCGAGCGCGAACAGGGAAAACGCCGCGAAGACCCCGGTCGCCTTCGCGAGCAGAAACGCCGCGCGCGACACCGAATGGGCGAGCGCGACAGCCGCCGTGCCGCTTTCGAACTCGCGGCGCACGGTCCTCACCGCGCCGACGACGGCAAGCAGAGTCCCGCCGACGAAGAGCGACGAGAGCCCCGCGTCGCGCGCCATGCGCGTCGGCTCGCCGAACTGGTGGTAGTGGAACGCCGGAGCGAACACCGCGAGCGCGAGGGACGCGGAGAAAACCAAAAGCGACAGCGGCTCGCCTGCTATCTCGAGCGCCGTCGCCTTTGCTATGGAAGCGAATCGCCTCACTGTCCCCAGCCGCATCCGCCGCAGAAGAGCGGCATCTGGGCGTCCTGGTACAGCATGTATCCGAGGAAGCCCACGGCGACGCACGCCGCGATCTGGACGAGAAGCCCGAGTATGGCGACGCCCTTCGGGACGTCCGGGATCGTCCCGGCCTGGGCCGACGCAGGAGCGAACTTAGGTCCGGTGACCGTGGGCATGTCCGCAATGTCCGGGATGTCGGCGACCTCGCCTTCCGCAGCGGCAGGCGCACCGTCGGACGCAGGGGCGGCAGGAGCCGCGGCCGGAGCCGCGCCGGGCTTCTTGATGCCGAACTTGCCCGCCGGACGCACCGCGCCGGGACGCGATATCTTGAGTGTCTTGCGCTGGGTTATCGACGTCGACGAATCGCCGGCGATCGTCGGCAATGTCTCCGGCTCGTCCCCCTCGGCGGGTGCGGCGGCCGACTCTGTCGCCGGTCCCTTGGTTATTGCGTCGGGACGCTTGATGCGGATCGTCTTTATTGGCGCGGCCTCGTTCTGGACGGGCGCGACGCCGAGCGCGTCGGAAAGCGAGATTCGCGCCGTCCTTGACTTCGACGCCTGCTTCTGGGCGTCGGAAAGGTCCTGGTCGGCGATGATGCCGGTCTTGCGCAGGATCGCCTGCTGGGGAATCTCCTGCGTGACGCCCTTGAGCTTCTGCGTGACGGACTTCAGCTGCTCGAGCGCGTTGCCGGACGCGGCAGACGGCGAGGCCGACGCATCAGCCGCAGGAGCGGCCGGCGCGGAAGCCGCAGGAGCCGCCGCAGACGCGGGTGTCGGAAGCTTCAGCCCCGGCCCGATCACGGGCTTCGCCGCCCCCGCCGCGCCGACTACGGGCTTGCGGATGACGGGCTTCAGCTTCAGCGTCGTCGAACGCGCCTTCGCGATTGGTGCCGCTGGCGGCGGTTCCGATCCGGACACCGGCTTGTTCGTTTCATCTACTGCCATACCTCAACCTCCTACCAATGCTACCAAATGACCATCGACCACTGGACCTCAGACCTGCATCACTTCGGCTTCCTTCGCCTTGAGCTCGGCGTCGATCTTCGCGATGCCGTCGTCGGTCGCCTTCTGTATCTTGTCGAGCGCCGACTTGAGGTCGTCCTCGGAAATCTTCTTGTCCTTCTCGAGCTTCTTCGCGGCGTCGTTCGCGTCGCGGCGCACGTTGCGCATCGCGACCTTCTGCGCCTCGGCCTGCGTCTTCGCGGTCTTGACGATCTCCTTGCGGCGCTCCTCGTTGAGCTCCGGCACCGTTATGCGCACGACCTTGCCGTCGCTCTGCGGCGTGACGCCGATGTTCGCGGCGAGGATCGCCTTGACGATGCCGTCGATCGTCGACGGATCGAACGGGGTGATCTTGATCTGGCGCGGCTCGGGCGTCGAGATCGTGGCGATGTTCTTGAGAGGCTGCTTGGACCCCCACGCCTCGGCCTGTATGCCGTCCACCATGGCGGGGCTCGCCTTGCCGGTCCTGAGACCCGCGAACTGCGACTTCAGCGTGTCGAAGCTCTTGCCGATCTTCGACGTCGCGTCGTTAAGTACTTCCTCAACTGTGTTCATCTTTGTTCTCCTTAAGTTCTTCAGCTCACCACCGTGCCGACGGTCTTGCCGCACACGACACCCTCGAGCGCCTTCGGGTCGAAGAAGTCGAACACGACGATCGGGATGTTGTTGTCCATGCATAGCGCAAACGCGGCGGAATCCATCACCTTCAGCCGCTTCTCCAGGGCCGTCTCGTACTTGAGCGTGCCGTACTTCTTCGCGGTCGGGTCCTTCTTCGGGTCGGCGGTGTATATCCCGTCCACCTTCGTCGCCTTGAGAAGCGCGTTCGCGCCGATCTCGCTCGCCTTGAGCGCCGCGGCCGAGTCGGTCGAGAAGTACGGGTTGCCCGTCCCGCCGCCGAAGATCACGACGCGCCCCTTCTCGAGGTGCCGGAGGGCCCTGCGCTGTATGAAAGGCTCGGCGAGCTTCGGCATCTCGATCGACGTCATCACGCGCGTCGGGACGCCGATCGACTCGAGCGCGTTCATCATAGCGAGCGCGTTGATGATCGTGGCGAGCATGCCCATCGAGTCGCCCGTCACGCGGTTTACGCCCTTGCCCGCGCCAGTGAGGCCGCGGAAGATGTTGCCGCCGCCGAGGACGATGCCGACCTCGACGCCCATGGCGTGGATCTTCCTGACCCGCTCGGCCATGAACGCAAGGTTCTGCGGGTCGATGCACTCGCCCGTAGCCTTGTTGCCGAGCACCTCGCCGGACAGCTTCAGCAGTATCCGGCGGTACTTGACCTTTCTATTCGACTTCTTCACGGCGTACATTATACCAAAAATGCGTCACTGATTGCAACAGGGATCGAATACCGCGTACGCGGGAAGCCCCTTGACGTCCGCAAACGGCGCGAACTCGCGCAACGCCTTGATGTCGTCCGCCTGCAGGCGAATCACCGCGAAGCCCTTGAGGGCCTCGCGCACGCGAACGTCCGCAAGCGTCGTCCTGTCCATCGCGAAGCAGTTCTTGCACCAGGTCGCCCAGCAGTCCACGAACACGGGCCTGCCGTCCGCCGACGCCTTCGCGAAGGCCTCCGCGAACGTCGCGGGGGTAGCCTCGACCGCGCCGGGGATGCCCTCGCCCTCCGACGCCTGCGCGCCCGCCCAGCCTATCCATGCGAGGCGCGCGTACCATGCGGCGAAGCAGAGGACCAGTATCGCGAACGCGCGGTTCACGTGCTTCATCCATGCACCAGGCTTGGGAAGCACCTTCATCCCCGCGCCGAGGAACGGCCACGGCAGAGCCATGCCGAGCCCGAGCGCGAACGGAAGCGCCAGCGCGAGCGCCTTGCCCTCCGCGTAGAGCCTGGCGGTGAGGACAAGGACCGAGATCAGTATCGGCGCGACGCACGCGCCCGCGAGGACCGCCGAGAGCGCGCCGAGGACAAACGGGACCGCGAGCGAGGCGCGCGAGGCGTCGGGCTTCGCCACGCCCGCGCGGAACCGCGAGAGGTCTATGTTGTACCTGCCGAAGAGCGCGAGCGCAAGCGCGACGAACACCACGGCTACAAACGCGTTGAACCATGGATTCGACTGTATCGTCCCGAAGGCGAGCCCGCCGACGGCCGCGCAGACGCCGAGCGCGCCGTATGCGAGCGCCATGCCGACGCCGTACGCCGCGCCGCGCGCGGGGGACTTGCCGATGATGATGAGGTTCACGGGTATCATCGGCAGCACGCACGGCGTCAGGTTGAGCGCGAGCCCGCCGACGATTACAAGCACGAGCGTGAGCCACGTGAACGAACCGAACGCGCCGCCCGCATCGCCTTCGTCCGCCTTGGCGGAAGCGGGCGACAGGAACGCGAGGAACTCGTCGACGCCGCGCGAGCCCATGATCAGCCGCGACGCCTTCGCGGGGATCGCGCCAGCTACAGACGCGGCAGGCGCGGGAACGGCTGCGCCCGCGACCGCGTTAGTGGCGGCGGCCGGCTCGTCGTCCTCGACGAGGCGGCAGACGCCGTCCGCGCACACCCACTTGCGCCCTTCGGCGTCGATGGTGACTTCGGAGTGCGCGGCGTCGCCGTCATCCACGCCGGGAAGCGCGGGAACCGCCCGCGCCGCGACGAGCGGCGCGAGGGATGCGAGGGCGACGAGCAGGAACGCGGCCTTCATGTAACGATATGCGTCAACGCGTCTTGAAGCGGTATTCCGTCACGCTGCGGAACGTCTCGCCCGGACGGAGGACCGTGGACGGGAAGTCGGGGCGGTTCGGGGAGTCTGGATAGTGCTGCGTCTCGAGCGCGACGCCGGCAAACTGGCAGAGCTTCTTGCCCTCGGCCTTCGCCGGAAGCTGCTCCGTCATGTTCTGCGCGCCGTACATCTGCATGCACGGCTCGGTCGTCCAGATCTCGAGGACGCGCCCGGAGGCGGGATCGCTCATCTCGCACGCGAGCTTCATCTCGCCGGCCTTGCCGTTCAGGACGAAGTTGTGGTCATACCAGTTGTCCATCGCCGCAAGCGCCTTCTGCGCCTTCATCCACGCGGCCTGCTCGCCGATCGGACGCGCCTTGCGGAAGTCGAAGCCAGTCCCCTCGACGGGGGCGTCCTTCGTCGGGATGAGCCCGGCGTCCGTCTGCGTATACTTGTCTGCGTTGACCTTGAGGAGCTGCTTGAGGACGTTGCCGCTCGACTCGCCGGCGAGATTCCAGTAGGAGTGGTGCGTCGGGTTGATCACCGTCGTCTTGTCGGTCGTCGCCTCGTACTCGACGCGCCAGA
>JAEEGL013950873.1_pt1 | contig 14959 bp, 12 predicted proteins | sample 9134231 | NCBI WGS metagenome assembly JAEEGL01 (sample SAMN16246548, study PRJNA631951) | gut metagenome | biome: gut microbiome; feature: rumen; material: fiber-attached | host: Bos | place: Iran: Karaj | collected 2018-10
CTCGGCGGCATCATCCTTACCATACTCGGCGTTATACTGTAACAGCCGGGTAAGCCACATAATTGTTCGGAGGATAACATGGCTAACAAAACAGTTTTATTAGTAGGCGATACCGCCCCAAAGCGTCCGGACATGGACAGCATATTCGCGAAGACAAACGATTATCTTCATGACTGCGATCTTCTGTTCGGACAGCTGGAAGCAGTAGTTACGGACAAAGGCGCTCCGGCCTGCCAGTGCAGACTGCCGCTGCGCATCTATCCGTCCGCGGGTCCCTGCCTTAAGAGGGCCGGCTTCGACGTTATGTCCAACGCCGGAAACCACGTAATGGACTGGGGCTTCGAAGGCTTCTACGATACCATGCGCATAATGAAGGAGTCGGAGATCGACATCATAGGCGCGGGAAACAATCTTGAAGAAGCCAGAAAGCCTGTAATCAGGACCCTCGACGACGGGACCAGGATAGGCTTCCTCGGATACTGCTCCATACTGCCCCAGGATTACTGGGCGCTGGTCGACAGACCGGGAGCAAACCCAATGCGCGGCATCACCGCGGCTCCGTGCGTAGAGCACGACCAACCGGGCACTCCGGTAAGGATCTTCAGCTGGCCGCACATAGATGACCTCAACAACATGATCGAGGACATCCACAAGCTGCGTCCGCAGGTAGACATACTGGTAGTTTCCCAGCACTGGGGCATCCACTTCACTCCGGCAGTAATAGCCGACTATCAGAGGATAGTAGGACACTACGCACTGGATGAAGGCGCAGACGTAGTCATCGGCCACCACACTCACATACTCAAGGGTATAGAAGTGTACAAGGGCAAGCCGATATTCTACTCGCTGGCCAACTTCGCTACGGAAGGTCCTGCAGCTTACTTCGAAGGCAAGAACGGACTCATCAACGACTCCCGCCACGCCGACATTCGCAAGCTGAACGACGACTTCAAGAAGCATCCGAAGCGCACCATGCCTTACGATTCCTGCAAGACCATCATTGCCAAGATGTATCTTAAGGACGGCAAGATCGACAAGTTCACCTACGTTCCCGTATGGATCGACGACGACACCTTCGTTCCGGAGATCCTGACTCACGAGAACCCCAGGTTCAAGGAGGTAATAGATTACGTTACCGAGATCACCGAGAACCAGAAGATCGAGCCTAAGTTCGCCATCGAAGGCGACGAGGTACGCATAGTTACCGAATAGTTACAAAGCAAAACGGGGCAGTGCCTGAGGGCATTGCCCCGTGTTTTTCTGCTCTGCAAGGAGAATGACCATGGACATTACGCGTAAACTCATAGATTTCGCTTTAAATACAAAGACAGAAGACATTCCACCGGAATATCTGGACGTGCAGAAACATTCTCTTATGGACGCGCTGGGATGCATAGAGGCCGCTACGACGCAGAATCCCGCGTTCCCGTCTTTCGTGGCATACGCAAGGGAACACGGCGAGACCGGGCCATGCAAGATCTATTCGACGGATCTGCATGTGCAGCCGGACACCGCGGCTCTTGTAAACGCTGCGCTTTCGCACTCCATGGATCTTGAGGACACATGCCAGGCCGCTACTCTGCATTCCAACGCGGTAACGACGCCGTCGCTCCTGGCTCTTGCGCAGTACAGGGGCGGAGTGAGCGGCAAAGAGCTTCTGGCCGCGCTGCTCATAGGCTCGGAGATCGCGTGCCGAGTATCCATTGCTACAGGAGAGGACCTTGCCAAGCACGGATGGCACACGCCGCACGTGTTCGGATCTTACGGCGCGGTCCTTGCCGGCTGCAGACTTATGGGATATGACTACGATCAGACTCTCGACGCTCTGGGCTGCAACGCCTACGCTGCCACCGGCCTTTCGCAGATGATGAACGACAAGAACTCGCTCATGAGGGCTGTTCGCGATGGTTTCGGCGCCAAGTCCGCGGTCCAGGCCGTACTGCTGGCCAAACACAGGCCTCACATAGGCTTCGAGGAGCTGTTCGAAGGCGAGAAGGGCTTCTTCAAGGCTTACTCAAGGGCCGGCTGCGTACCGGAAAAACTTGTGGAAGGGCTGGGAGAAAAATGGTACGCTTCGGAGCTTGTAATAAAGTTCTGGCCGGCGTGCCTCGGATGCCATACGAGCATCCAGTCCACCATAGAGGTGATGAAGGAGAACGATCTGAAGTTCGAAGACATCCTTTCCGTAGACATGAAAGGTTCCGAGTTCATTAGGAGCATAGTCGTGGATCCGCGGGAGGTCAAGAACAGGCCGGTCACTGCAATAAGCGCCAAGTTCAGCATTCCTTATTGCATGGGGCTTGCGGCTAAAAAGGGAAGGGTGGTGCTCTCGGATTTTCTTCCGGAGAATCTCCCGGATGAAGACATTTACGGATTTGCGGAGAGGGTGGATTTCTCCGTTGAACCGGAGTACGCTCCGCGCATTAAGGCGAATACAGTGGACATAACCTACCACACTGCAAAGGGAGACTTCTTCAAACACAAAGAAGCTGCTCTGGGCGATCCGTCCTGCCCGCTTTCCGACGAGCAGTTCCGCGAAAAGTTCAGAAGCTGCACCGCTCTGTCCGCAAACCGCTACACAGAGGAACAGCAGGAGGATCTGCTGAAGATGCTGGAGAGCGTAGATAAACTGGACGACGTAGGAAAGATAGTCGAACTGCTGTAAAGGATCCCGGTTTGTTCCATGAAAAGAACAATAAAAGACCCCGCTTCCTGCGGGGTCTTTTGATGCTTATTAAGCGCTTATTATGCGTTCTTTCTGTAAGCGATTCCCTTTGCCTTGAGTTCCTGGCAGACAGTCTGATAGATCTCCATGCTGCCGCAGCGCTTCGGGCTTGTCCAGAACATGATGTCCTTATCCTTGAATTCATCAAAGATATTGTCAGCAAATTCTATAGCCTCTTCCTTGGACTTGAGCGGCTTCTTGGGATCCGGGTTGGTGATGACTTCGAACTTGAACTGGTCGCCGTAAAGGTTGATCAGCTTTCTCTTGTCGCAGATGCCCTGGCCTGCCCAGCTGTCGATGCCGGTGCTGATGAGGTTCGGGATGAGGTCTTCGATGAATCCGCAGGAGTGCATCTCAACAAGCAGTCCTACCTTGTGGCACTCGGAAACGAACCTGGTGAGGTGCGGAACGATCATCTTCTTGTGTACTTCGGGGGAGAACATCGCGGATCTCTGGGTGCCCCAGTCGTCGTGGATGATGCACCAGTCGGCGTTGAAGTACTTGCGGAATCTCTGGGCGAAGTCGATGTAGAAATCAGTGAGCGCGGTGAAGAGCTCGTGAATGTCGTCCTCGTAATCTTCCATTATGAGCTCCATCGCTGCTTCTTCAAAGGAGAGCAGGGAGATGAGTCTCTCGAAATATCCGGTGAATACGGTGAACTCTATGCCGAGGTCTGTGTTGAGGTAGTCTGCGTTCTTTTTAGCTATTCCTTCCCAGTCGATCTCGTCCAGGTTGGGGAATACCATCTTTTCCTTCCATTCGGATACTTCGTCGAGTATCGGAGCAAGGCTTATGGATCCTCCCGCGCCGGGTTCGTACTTCCACTCGATGCCGAACCAGCCCATGCCGCCGCCCTTGGCTGCGTTATCGAAGGGCTCCTGCTGCTTAACGAAAGCTCTTGCTACGTATTCGCAGATCTCTTCCGGCTGGAAGGACTTCTTGTCTGTTCCTACGGGCTTCCACTCATAGTTCTTTCCTTCGAAGAATGCGTGTAAGTTTTCCTTGGGTGTCATTTTTCTCTCCTCTAAATATTACTCAAAAAACATTGATTCCATATACAGATCCGAAAATTCGGGTTGCTGTGCAAGGTTTATGCATTCGGTCTCCACCGAAGATGGCTCGTACTTCTTATCGGCGCCCAATAATAACATTATAGCACCCGAAAGGGCCGCGTTGCCGATGACTTTTGCGTTATCCTGCATTTCTTTCGGGAAAACGCCTACTTTTACGGCGTTCTCCAGCTTTATGTACGATCCGAAGCCGCCGGCTATGTATAAAGTCTTTATGTCTTCCGGTTTAAGACCCTCGCGGCTCAGGAGGGTGCGGATGCCTCCGCAGATGGCGGCCTTCGCGAGCTGCACCTGACGGACGTCCTTCGGCTGCAGTACCACTCCGGGAGCGAACTCGTAGGGATCCGGCATGGCGCCGGTCTCGTCTATCTCTTCCAGTTCCAGCAGGGTGGCTATGGCGTCCATTATTCCGCTTCCGCAGATGTGCGACGGTTCGGAGTTTCCTATCACGGAATACTTTACCTGTCCGTCCTCCAGCCATATGTGGTCTATCGCTCCGTCCGCGGCAGGTCCGCCGCAGCTGATCCCGGTGCCTTCGAACGCGGGACCGCAGGCCGTAGCGCAGCAGGTGAGCTTTCCGTTGTCGAAAAGAGCGATCTCTCCGTTGGTGCCCAGATCCACAAGGACCGCGGCTTCGTCTTTTGTTATGAGTCCGCTGGCGGTTATCGCCGTATATATGTCCGCGCCTACGAACGCTCCGAAACACGGAGGCAGGTACGCGCCGTTCTCTTCGAACCCGAACAGGCAGTCCGCTATGAACGGCGTGAAGGCGAGGGAAGTCGGCATGCGCCCGGTGTACAGGTAGAGCATGGTTGTGTTGCCTGTAACGACCATCTTCTTTATGTCGTCTTCCGTAAGGCCGTGCATCTTCAGCGCGTGTTCCTTAAGGTCGCTGATGGTCTCTTTTATGAGTCCCTGCAGGACCGGAAGTTTTTCTTTTTCCAGGCAGGCCTGGATCCTTCCTATTACGTCCGCGGAGAGGAGCCTCTGGGGGTTCTCTCTGGATACGGCGTGCAGCAGCTCGCCGGTCTTAAGATCCACTATCCGCAGGACCACGGTGGTGGTGCCTATGTCCACGGCTATTCCGTAGCCTTCCCGCGGGGAGATGCTGTAGTCCGGCATGGTGCCGTCCGTCTTGATCTTGCTGAGGATCTTCTTTTCAGGAAGGTAGAGCTCGCCGCCTTCTTCTATGTGCTCCTGGCAGCAGAGAACTTTCCTGCCGTCCAGGAATCCGCTGCATTTTCCGCAGGTGCCGTTTCCTCCGCAGGGAGTGGCCGGCATCAATCCGTTGGCCTCCAGAAGTTCGGCCAGCTTAACCTTTCCGGAGAACCTGATCTCCGTTAAAGTGTTCTGTGAATAGACTTTTAATACTTTCTCTTCCATCCTGATATTATTATACAACGCGCTGAAACGGCATTCATTTTGCAAGGCTACAATAAAATCGGCGATTATTTGTCAACTGGTTTGTAAAAAAATGTGATTTTTTTGAACAAAACAGTTCACAATTAAAACAATTTGTGTTATATTTACCTTGCAAGTTAATTTTACCAAAAGTATTCAGTCTTATCAAGGAGACCACTTGGCACAAGAGCACGTCATCGACATCGAACTTGCTGAAAGCTGCGTCCAGGCTTTCGCTACCGCAAGCGGAATGGGATGCGAACTCTGCGGCCCCGAAGGAAACGTTACCGCGGCAAGCGGATACAGCTGCGACGCGTGCAGCGTATGCTCCGGAACAGGCATCTCCAGACAAGACTGTAAGCGTCTCCACAGTTTTACGGCAAAAGCCTCCGAGCGCGAGGACGGAAAGTACCTTTACGAATGTCCTATGGGTCTTTCCTGCATAACCTCCGCGGTCCTGGATAAGAACGGACAGCTCTGCAGGCTCACCGCCGGGCCCTTCATCATGGAAGAGCTTCAGGATTTCAGGGATTACGACCTTACAGGCGTAATGGGACTGGATCCAAAGACTGCAGACGAGGTGATGGCTCGCATGGGGCAGATCCCCTATATCGAACCTCATCAGGTCAACGCATTTTCCCAGCTTCTGGTCTACTCCGCGGCCTTCCTGAGCGAAGTAGACCGGAAGAACGAGGACTATCTTGCCCGCATAGAGGAGGGCACCGTAAGCGCCTGGGCCAAGGCGAACAGGATAGACCCCGAGATGATGGTAAAGCTTGTCAACGGATACATAGAAGAAAACTACGCGAAAGACATTTCGCTTCTTGACATAGCAAAGCACGCGGGGATGACGACATCCTACCTGTGCCGCCTCTATAAGAGGCAGTGCGGCACCACCGTTAACGCCTACCTTACGCAGGTAAGGATAGAAAATAGCAAGGCGATGCTGTCGGCGGGAGTGCCGATAGCCGAGACCGCCAAACGCTGCGGGTTCTCGGACCAGAGCTACTTCACCAAGGTCTTCAGGCAGGTGGAGGGCACCACGCCGCTGAGATATAAAAAACGTTCCTGAAAACTAGTTCTTTATAATACTTTCTGTGCAGGATGCTGCCGCGCAGACTCTCCCACCCGAGTCTACCGGCAGTATTCTTTTTACGGATCTGAGCACCGCCTGTGCCTCATAAATATAAAGAATACGGCTGCGTGCCCGGCCGTTAGCACTCTGCGCCCGAGAGTGCTAAAATTCATATTTGCTTCACAATTGCGTAAAAAAAGCGACACAATGGGGCGGTATCCTTTAGTCGAAAAAAAGAAAAACGAAGGAGGCAACAGAAATGTTCGAACTTACACCTTACGCACGCAGATACATGAGAAGCTATAACCCGTTCCCGGAGTTCCGCACGGACATAACCGAAAAGGACGGGAACTACATCCTGGAGGCGGACCTTCCGGGCTTCAAGAAGGAAGACATCCACATCGATCTTAATGACGAGACCATGGTGATCACCGCCACCAGAAACAATGAGCACGAGGAAAAGGACAGCGAGGGCAAGGTCATCCGTTCCGAGAGAAGCTACGGAAGCTACAGCAGAAGCTTCGACATCAGCGGAGTGGACGCGGAGAAGATATCCGCAAGCTACACGGACGGAGTCCTGAAGCTGACGATGCCCAAGAGGCAGCCGGAAGAACCTCAGGTCAAGAGACTGGAGATAAAGTAACAGCAACTAGAAATCTGAATATCGCGGCTTAGGGCCGGGGCCGAATGCTCCGGCCTTTTTTAAAAAAAGGTCCCCCGGAGGTCCGCGGTATGATATAATCATACATAAGGCTGAACGCCATATGAAAAGTCAGATAGTTGTTTCACGGTAACGGATCATTAAGATCAAAAGGAGGAATCAAATGCCGGACGCTGGAACCATAATAGGAATAGTAGTAGCAGTAATAGTCGTAATATTCCTGATCAGATGCATCGTAATAGTACCGCAGGCTTACGCTTACATAGTGGAGCTGCTCGGTAAGTACAAGAGCACATGGGGCGCAGGCCCGCACTTCAGGATCCCCATCTTCTACAAGATAAAGAAGAGAGTATCCCTTAAGGAGCAGGTAGCGGACTTCGAGCCGCAGCCCGTTATCACCAAGGATAACGTAACCATGCGCGTAGACTCCGTAGTATTCTTCTACATCTTCGACCCCAAGGCCTTCGCCTACGGCGTAGAAAGACCGCTGGCAGCCATAGAGAACCTCTCCGCTACGACCCTTCGTAACATAATCGGTTCCATGACTCTCGATGAAACTCTCACCAGCCGCGACGCCATAAACGCGCGCATAACCGCCATTCTGGACGAAGCCACCGACAAGTGGGGCATCAAGGTAAGCCGTGTAGAGGTAAAGAACATAGAGCCGCCCAAGAGCATCCAGGACGCGATGGAAAAGCAGATGAAGGCGGAGCGTGAAAAGAGAGAAGCGATCCTTACCGCGGAAGGTAAGAAGCAGTCCGCGATCACCATGGCCGAAGGTGAAAAGCAGGCAGCCATCCTGCACGCCGAAGCTGTCAAGGAGCAGCGCATAAAGGAAGCCGAAGGTGAAGCCGAAGCTCTGCTCGCGGTACAGCGCGCCAAGGCCGAATCCATAAGGCTGATCAATGAGGCGGATCCGGGCGAGGGCTACATCAAGCTCAAGTCCTTCGAGACCGCGGAGGCCATGGCGGACGGCCAGGCCACCAAGATCATAGTTCCCTCGGACATCGCCAACCTGGCAGGTACCATCGCGGCACTCAAAGAAAGCGCTAAGTAGCCATGATGGAAGGAGTAAGCATAGCATTCGGGATAATATGGATAATCATAGTGGTGTCCATAATATCCAGGATCGCCAAAGGGGCGTCCAACGTCAATAAGGCGCAGCAGCAGGCCCGGGCCAGAATGCAGCAGCAGTTCGGCGCGTCCGCTCAGCAGCAGGACCGCCAGGTCTACGACGCGCAGCAGCAGAATCTGGACCGCATCAGGAGACTGGATCAGAGCAGAACTGCCGGAAGAGCACAGTCTGGCAGCTACTCTCAGTCCTCGCAGTACAACCGCGCCTACGGTTCCAAGCCCGTGGATGTCAAGACGTCCAGCGTGCTTCTGGAGGACCGCAGGAACGACTGGCTTGCCCAGCAGCTCCGCGAGGAAGCAGCTTCCAAAAGGCGCTTCAGCTCGGATCTGGGAGCCTCTCACGAGGCGGAGTGCGCGGCCGACGACCTGAGGCGCGACCACAGAAAGCGCCATAACACCACAGGCATCAACAGGAGTACTTTCAGGTAAGAAGATACGACGCAAAAAAGTTGCAGACGCAACAAAACAGTGATAGAATACCCCTGACATAAGTCGGGGGTATTTTTTTACCCGGAACAGGAGATGGCCTTAAATGGCGGAAGATAGGGAAAAGACCGGAAGAAGAGAACGGAAGCCGAGCCTTGTAATAGCAGCTCTGCTTCTTCTTATCATATTCGGAGCGGCGACCGGAGCGCTTTCCCTTGCTCTTGGCAAGGGGTCTTTGGGCTTTGAAGTGTTTAAAAGCTACTTTCAGAACAGCTGGCTTCTGCTGTTCAATCTGGCGCCGGTGGTCGTGCTGCACATAGCGGTTTACATGCTGGTGGGCAGGCCCTGGCTGGCGTTTCTGCTGTCCTCCGGCGGAGTACTTTTCTTCAGTTTTCTGGAAGGCCTTAAGATAAAGCAGGTGTCAGACGTCATCTGGTTTTCGGACATAGTTTCCGGGGAGGCCTTCGACTACATCTCCGACGGCTCGGCCGTAAGACTGGACCTGCTGAGCATCGCCTGCGTCGTCTACCTTATAGCGGTGACAACGCTGCTTCTGGTGCTGTTCCTTAAGAGGAGGTCGCCGTGGTTCGCGGGAAGGATCATACTTTTCGCGGTCATGATCGCCGGATCCGTCTGGGGATATAAAGAGATGACGAATACGGAGAAATACGGCGGGCTGACACGCAACGACGAGTGCGTGGACGTTAATTACGAGTACCAGAGATATGTTTCCAAGGGATTCGTCTATCCGCTGATGCTTTCGGCGGCGGACAAGGGCCTGACTGACGCTCCGGGCGGTTATTCAGCGGAGAATGCGGCAGCCTTGCTGGACGGCTATCCGGCGGACGACATACCCGAAGACACGCGTCTGAGCCTGATAGTAGTACAGCTTGAGTCCTTCGCGGACATAAGAGACCGCGGGCTCGAGGGCCTGGACGAAGAACTGGCTTCCGCCTACATGGAATACGACAGGATAAGAGGGCGCTCCGTAAGCGGCATCCTGGCGACGGCTGAGACCGACGCGGCTAGCGCTGATCCGGAACGCAGAGTGCTGACCGGCTTCGTGTCGCCCGGGACCATAAGGACATACACAGATTCCTGCGCGCATTATCTGCGTTCGCAGGGCTTCAGGACCGCCGGGTTATATCCCGGAGTCCCGAAACTGATGGGGCGCGGCAGGGTAAACGAGTATCTGGGATTCGAAGACTTCAGGTATTCGATACTGGGCGGGGAGGAGATCTCCGGACCGTTCTCCAACACTGACTGGATCCTGTATTCCAAGGTCTACGACCTCTGGAAGGAGGGCGCGGACGCAGGCAGAAGCAAGCAGTTCATATTCGCGGAGTCCACGCAGAACGCGGGGCCGTACGACAGGCGTTTTTCCATAAACGGACACGGAGCCGACGGGACTTCCGAAAGCCCGGAAGGGAACGTAACGGATACCGGTAAGATCCGCAACTACCTGGAAGGGGTCAGGAACAGTTTCTACTATCTCAGCTTCCTTCTGGACAGGCTGGAGAGTGAACAGGAACCTGTGGCGGTGCTGATCTATTCGGACCACGGACCGGATCTGGACTACGGCGCGGAAGACGGCGGTGTTTGCATGGATACGAGATACATCATGTGGCGCAACACCGCGGCGAACGAAGCTTTCGGGGCGCAGGCGGCCGGCACCGGCAGGACCGTTTCGCAGAACTTCCTGATGGCCGAATTCTTCGGATATCTGGGGCTTGGCGGACCTTCGTTCATGAAGGCGTCGAGGAGCCTTTCAGGAGAACTGCCGGTGCTGCTCGACAACGGCATGATGATCCTTTCCGGTCAGGACGGACCTGCGGAAGGACTTCCGCTGAACGTCCAGACACTTAAATACGATCACGATCACATGGAATATTACGAGAAGACCAATTTCAGATACAAGCGCTGACGCGCTTCGGAGGACAGCATGCAGCAAAAGGATATCAAACTGATACAGAAGTCCACGCTTTTCGCGGGGATCTCGGACGCTGAGACGGACCGCATGCTCCGTTATCTTAAGGCGGACGAGAAGAATTACAGGCAGGGCGAGCTCCTGCAGCGCAGGGGAGAGCCCATGGATCACTTCGGATACGTCCTTTCCGGAGTCGTTCAGGTCTATTTCGACGAACCGGACGGCACCAGGGTCATCATGGCAAGCAACGGCCCCGGAGACAGCTTCGGGGAGTCTATGTGCTTCCTGCGCGTGCCGGAGATACCGGTATACGTAGTGGCGGCCGAGGACTGCAGGGTGCTGTGGCTTAAGATGGACAACGTAATAGACCCAAGGCCCGGACACTGCGATCACGCGATCGTGAACAGGGTCATGGCGAGCTTCGCCCAGAGGGCGCTCAACCTGAACGACCGCATACAGGTGCTGTCGCAGAGGAGCCTCCGCAAAAAGATACAAACGCTGCTGCAGCAGTACCGGCGGAAGACGGGGAGCAGTACTTTCACGCTGCCGCTGAGCCGCGAGGACATGTCGGTGTTCCTCGGCTGCGACAGGAGCGCGCTTTCCAGAGAACTTGCCCGGATGAAGGAAGAGGGTCTCATAGATTATTACAGGAACAGTTTTAAGGTGCTGAAATGAGTGAGACATCGAGAACGCAGAGCAGCCCGGCATCTGCGCGGAACAAAGAGATACTCATGCCGGACGGCAGGAAGCCGGAACTTCTGGCTCCTTCCGGAGACATGGAGGCGGTAAGGACAGCGCTCAGATTCGGAGCGGACGCAATATATCTGGGCGGACCGTTCATGCAGCTGAGGGCTTCTTCCGCGGGCTTCGACGAAAAGAAACTGGCAGAGGCCTCGGAACTGATCCACGCAGGCGGCAGCCGCATGTACGTGACTGTAAACAGCTTCGCGAACAACGAGGAGATACCCAGGCTCGGAGAATACGCCAGGTTCCTGAAGGACGTAGGCGCGGACGCTGTAATAGTGTCCGACATAGGCGCGGTAGCGGAGATAAAGCAGAACGTTCCCGACCTGGAAGTGCACGTCAGCACCCAGGCCAACTGCATGAATTACAGGGCAGCTAAGGTCTACTACGATCTTGGAGCGTCCAGAATAGTACTGGCAAGAGAGCTTTCTCTTGAGCAGATAGCCGAGATAAGGGCCAACACCCCGGCTGATCTGCAGCTGGAGGGCTTCATCCACGGAGCCATGTGCATGTCGTATTCCGGACGGTGCCTTCTGAGCGCGTTCCTGGCGGGGCGCAGCGGCAACCGCGGACAGTGCGCGCAGACCTGCCGATGGAACTACTACCTTATGGAGGAGAAGCGTCCCGGCGAGTTCTTTAAAGTGGAGGAGAGCGATCAGGGGATGACCATACTGTCGTCCAAGGAGATGTGCTGCGCGGGCATACTGGACAGGATGGCCGCCGCGGGCATCTGCAGCTTCAAGATCGAAGGCAGAATGAGGACTCCGTTCTACATAGGAACGGTGGTCAACGCCTACAGGATGCTCATCGACGGCAGAATAAGCGCGGAGCAGGCCATGGACGAACTGGATACCACCAGCCACAGGCCTTTCTGCACCGGTTTTTATCTGGGCGACCCGGAGTCTGTGGCGTCCGATACTTCCGGATATGTACGCAATACGCTGTTCGTTGCGTCCGCTCTTAAGGACAGCGCGGACGGAAAGCTTCTGATCGAGACGCGCAACCCGTTCGCCGTGGGCGACGAACTGGAGATACTCAGCCCGGGAAGCTTCGGAAAGAGTTTTACCGTAGAGAGCATAGAAAGCGAAGACGGCGAGAGCATGCAGCGCTCTGCCGTACCGATGAGGCGCCTTCGGATAAACGCTCCGGACGGAGTTAAAGTTCAGGACATACTCAGAAAACGGCTGTGATCCTGCAATACGGCGGCAAAGGAAACATGAAAAGCATACCTTTAGATAAAAGACCGGAGATACTTGCTCCCGTAGGAGGGACACAGCAGCTGACCGCGGCTCTGCGCTGCGGAGCGGACGCTGTCTATTTCGGGCTGCCGGATTTCAACGCAAGGCGCAGCGCGGACAACTTCGCCGGGGAAAAGCTTCCGGAGACCGTAGCGTTCTGCCACGAGAGGGGAGTGCGGGTATACATCACGATCAATACGCTGGTATTCGACCGCGAACTGGCGGATATGAGAAAGGCTGTGGATACTGCCTGCTCCGCGGGGGCGGACGGTCTTATAGTGCAGGACCTGGCAGTTGCATCGTACGCAAGGGAGAAGTGGCCGGATGTCGCGCTTGTCGCGTCCACGCAGATGGCGGTCCACAACGTTGAAGGCACCATGCTTCTTAAGGAAATGGGCTTTTCAAGGGCTGTGGCTGCCAGAGAACTTACGCTTGCGGAGATAAAAGAGATACACGACAGGACCGGCATGGACATTGAAGTGTTCGTTCACGGAGCGCACTGCATGGGCGTGTCCGGGATATGCTACATTTCTTCCATGATAGGCGGCAGGAGCGGTAACCGCGGACTCTGCGCGCAGCCGTGCAGGCTGGACTGCAGCGTTTGCGGCAGGGACCACGCACTGTCGCTGAAGGATCTTTCGTACATAGAACACATAGGTGAGCTGGCTGATGCCGGCGTCTGCAGCCTTAAGATAGAAGGCCGGATGAAGAGGGCGGAGTACGTTGCCGCGGCGGTGACCGCGTGCAGGGCGGTAATGGACGGAAACGAGCCGGACATGGATACTCTGCGGGCCGTCTTCTCCAGGAGCGGGTTCACCGACGGATACCTTACCGGAAAGCGCGATCTCAGCATGTTCGGCTACCGCACCAAAGAAGACGTTACGGCCGCCGACGATGTCCTGAAAGATCTGGCAAAGCTCTACGAAAAAGAACCGCAGAACATACCCGTGGACATGTATCTGAAGGTCCGTCCGGGCGAGCCGGCGGAACTTACGGTGACCGACGGGAAAGAATCGTTTACGGTCCTCGGAGCGGAGCCTCAGATACCCAGGACTCTGCCTCTGAACGAGGAATACGCGGAGCGATACCTGTCCAAGACGGGCGGCACTCCGTACTTCCTCAGGAAGCTTTCGGTGTACGCGGACGACAGAGTGATGCTGCCTGCGTCGCAGCTGAACGAACTGCGCCGGAACGCTCTGGAAGGGCTTGGAAAAGAGCGCGTAAAAGCATTCGAAAACAAGAGACCGAAGCCGGCTGCGGACATGCCTTTTAAGGCCGAAAACAAGCCCTCTGACGCGCCGAAACGCGGTGGACGGGAAAATGCCTTAAGGGCAAGATTCGAACGCGCGGATCAGCTGTTTTCCGGCTGTCCCGGGACCGTGATACTGCCCCTGAAAGAGATCGGCAAAACCTCGGTCGGTAAGGCCAAGGCATGCGGCGCGGATCGCATAATGGCGGAGATACCTCCTGTGATCTGGCCCTCGAACATGGAAAAAGTGAGGGCAAAGCTCGCGGAAATAAAAGAGCTTAACATAACAGATGTTTACGTAGAAAATCTCGGAGCCGCGGAATTGGCCCGCGGGTTCGGGTTTAAGGCTCACGGCGGACCGATGCTCAACATCCTCAACTCCGTGTCGCTTGGCAAACACCTGGATCTCGGACTTGAAGACGCCTGCGTTTCCTTCGAGATGCCGGCCGCGGACATGCGCAGACTGGAAGTTCCGGAGCGCGCCGGCGCGGTAGTGTACGGCTATCTTCCTCTTATGAAGTTCCGGGCATGCCCGGCCAGGGGAAAGGACGGCTGCGGAAACTGCAAAGGCGTAAACGTCCTTACTGACCGCAAAGGCGAAAGGTTCACCGTCATATGCCGCGATAAGCAGTATTCCGAACTCCTCAACTGCGTGCCTCTCTACGCCGCGGACAGGAACCTTCCGGACATGTCGTTCCGTCTCCTGTACTTCACCACGGAGACTGCGGAGGAGTGCGCGGAGATAACGCGCCTCGCCGAAGAAAAAGCTCCGCTGCCGGGACGGCGCACGGCCGGATTGTACTTCCGCGAGCTGCTGTAGAAACAAAACCTTGCCCGTAAATGGCAGACACGATAAAAAAATAAGACCGGGATCTTCTCCCGGTCTTTATCTTTATGCTTTGGCTCTCCCAAGCTGGCTTTTCCGTTCTATTCGATGCCTGTCAGGTCGAACTCGTCCAGAGCCTTGTCAGCCTGCGCGCACACGCTTCTTAAGGTCTCCTCCTCGAACGGGCTCTTAAGGTCCGCGTTCTTAAGAAGGTCGGTAAAGGTCCTGCTTCCGCCCTGCAGGGTATAAGCCATGTAGTGCTTCCAGGCATCCTTGCGATCCTTCTGTATCATTGCCCAGAACTCCAGAGCCACTGTCTGCGCAAGGCAGTAATCTATGTAGTAGAACGGGCTGGAGTAGATGTGATGCTGCCTCTGCCAGTGCTCGCCGTCGGAGTAGAAGGGGATCTCTCCGTCCAGTTTGATCCACGGAGTGTAGATGCCCATCAGCCTCTTCCAGCAGTCGTGGCGCTGACGCGGCGTC
>JAEEGL014601519.1_pt1 | contig 14959 bp, 12 predicted proteins | sample 9134231 | NCBI WGS metagenome assembly JAEEGL01 (sample SAMN16246548, study PRJNA631951) | gut metagenome | biome: gut microbiome; feature: rumen; material: fiber-attached | host: Bos | place: Iran: Karaj | collected 2018-10
ACAGCTTCATTTCTATGTAAACGATTGAAAGCCTCACTCCCTACGCACGGAGAGAACTTGTAAAGGCTGTCTATGCGGAGGCTCCGGACAAATCCGGCGGCAAGAGGAAGCAGAGGATTCACAGCGCCTATGAGTTCATCGGCTTCATCCCGGTTGAGGAACTGATGAACGCGAAAGAAGCATGACCGAAATCATGCTTCTTTCGAGAAAATCGCATATTACTGTCTTACGGAGGGTGCCCTAAAGGACGCCTCCTTTTGACTTGCCTCTAAAGCGAGTCGTCTCTCCGTCTGCGTTATTGTATCCCGCACACAGGTTTTGTATAATGATCCCGCAAGAGAAAAAAAGACTCTCAAAGGAGGTTTCCCCATGGAACTGGGAAAGAAAATCAGGACGCTGCGCCTCAAGGCGGGCTTTACGCAGGAGCAGCTCGCGGAAAAGCTCGGGATCGGACCGCAGGCGGTTTCCAAATGGGAAAACGCGGCGGCGATGCCGGACGTCGCCGCCCTTCCGGTCCTGGCGGAGGTTTTCGGCGTCACGGTCGACGATCTTTTCGACCTGACCGTGGAGCAGCGCTTCCGCCGCATCGAAAACCGCATGGATATCGAAGAGGATCTGCCGCAGGACGTGTTCCTGGAGTACGAGGAATTCCTGAAAGAACGGGCCGGGGAGGAACCGTACGAAAAACGCGCGACGGAGCTGCTCGCCTATCTCTACTGGCACAAGATGAACGCCTTTTCCCGAAAGGCCGGCCGGTACGCGCGGGACGCGGTGCGCCGCGCGCCCGGGGAAAAGACGTGCTATTGGATGCTCGCGCAGGCGGAAAGGCACGCCGTGTGGGACTGGAACGTCTCGAATCACCACAAGGCCATCGGTTTCTACCGGGAGATCGTGGAAAGCGATCCGGGCGTGAAGCTGCCCTACCTCTATCTCCTCGACAATCTGCTCGCGGATCACCGGGCGGAGGAGGCCGAAGCGGTTCTCGCGCGCTACGCCGCCCTGCCGGACGTGAATCCGGTCCACGTCGGGATCTACCGGGCGTATATCGCCCTGGCGCGCTTTGACGAACCCGCGGCGGACAGGATCGTCGAGGAACTGGAGAAAGAGCATCCGGACGATTTCGGCTGTCTTTTCGAGTCCGCCCAGTATTACGCCCGCAAATGCGATTACGACAGGGCGATCGCCCTCTACGAACGCTCCTTCGAGCGGGAGCCGCGCCGCCCGCGGTTCCAGGACGAGCTGATGGCGATCGCGGACATCCACGAGATCCGGGGCGATTTCCGGAAGGCAGCGGCGGTGTACGAAAGGATCGTCGACCTGCTCCGGAACGAGTGGGGGATGACCGAGGAGACCGAACTGAAGGACGCGGAAAAGGAAAGAGACCGGCTGCTCGCCAAAGCATGACCGGAAGCACGCAAAAACCCGGGGACGCCTTCCGCAGGGAAGACGCCCCCGGGTCTGTTGTTTCCGTCAGCGCAGAGCGACAAGCAGAGCCGACCAGTCTTCGGAATCGCGGGTCGAAAGGACGCGGTACCCGGCCTTTTCGGCGGCCAGGACGATCTCGTCTCTCCTTTCGGAGATGATCCCCGAAAGCACCGCGCGTCCGTCCGGCTTCAGGAGCTTCCCGAAATACGGCATCAGGGCGAGGAGCACGTCGGCCACGATATTGGCCGCGATCACGTCGTATCCCTCCCCGAGAGAGGCGAGAAGCTCACGGTCGGAGGTCAGATCGCCGACGAACGTACGGGCTTCGGCGCCCGCGCGGGCAAGGTTCCCGCGGGCGATCGCCGCGGCGTTTTCGTCGATGTCCACGCAGGAGAGATCGCGCGCGCCGAGGAGCCAGGCCGCCAGACTCAGGATCCCGCTGCCGCAGCCGAGATCCAGAAAACGCGTATTCTCCCGGACCAGATCCTCCAGGTATTCGATGCAGAGCCTCGTGGTGGCGTGGCTCCCGGTGCCGAAGGAGGAGGCGGGATCGATCTCCAGGACCGTACGTCCCCCGTCGTCTTCGACCGTCTCCCAGCTCGGCTTGATCAGAAAGCGCTTCCCCACGGGGAAGGGCTTGAAATACTGCTTCCAGTTCTCGGCCCAGTCTTCCTCCCGCACGGCGGAAATTTCCAGGGTCAGGGGGCCGAAAAGCCCGCCTTCGTCCCTTTCCCGGATGCCCCGGAGCACCGCTTTGACGGTTTCCAGCTGTTCCTCTCCCTGGGCGTTTGAGGCAAGATACAGCTTGACGCGGCTCTTTTCGTTTTCTTTTTCGGCGAGAAGATCCTCGTCCACGTAGTCCCAGCGCGGCGTGTTGGTTTCGAGGAATTCCCTGAAATCCTCCGCATCCTCGATCACGAAATTCTGCAGTCCCGCGATCGACAGGGCGCCGGTCACCACGTCGATCCCTTCGGTGGTTGTGGAAATGGCGATCTCTTTGAATTCCAAGGCGTCGTCCTCCGTCTGTTTGATAGTCTTATCATACCGCAAAACGCGTTCCTTTGCAAGGGCAGGCCGGCTCTTTTCCACGGAGCCCGCAAACGGCGAAAGAAAAGGTTGACGGGGAAGAGGGAACTGTGCTATCTTGAATACGGAAAACGATGAAGAAAAGGAAGGGGACCGGTATGCAGGCTCAGGATCGCATGATGCGGAAAAAATGGGGCGTTTTCAATCACTATCTTTACGGAAGCGAAAAAGGGTATATCGATTACCGGGGCGAAAACAAGGAGGAGATCCTCCTGATGGCGGAGGAGTGGAACGGGCAGGTCGCCTCCTTCGACGTCGGGAAGCTGGCCCGGACCCTGCACGAGGTCGGATGCGGCTACTATATGATCACGGTCATGCAGGGGACCCGCTTCATGATCGCGCCGAACGAAGCCTATTCCCGTATCACCGGGATCGGGCCGGGCGAGGGCTGCGCGAAGCGCGACCTGGTCCGGGATATCGGGGAAGCGCTTCGGGAATACGATATCGATCTCTATCTCTATTACACCGGCGACGGTCCGCATTTCGACAAAACGGCGGGTCCGGGAATGGGGCTTTACGAGGACTACGAGGCCGGGATCCACGGAAAGGTCGACCGGCGGTTCGTGGAGAACTGGGCGGCGGTGCTGGAGGAATACGCCGTGCGGTACGGCGATCTGGTCAAGGGCTGGTGGGTGGACGGATGCTACGCAAGCCTCGGCTATAACGACGAATTGCTTTCGATCTACGACAAAGCCCTGAAAAAAGGAAACCCCGACGTCCTGGCCGCCTTCAACAGCGGGACGGCGAGCTTCGTGCATCCCGACGGCGACGACACGCCGGTGAAATGGTACAAAAACGAGGGCTTCACCTGCGGCGAGGACAACGACTTCACGTATATCTTCAAGACCCGGTTCACAGACGGCGCGCAGAACCACCTCCTGATCCCCATGGGCGAATACCGGGACGGGAACGTCTGCAATGGATGGCGGAATACCGGCGTCCGGCGGAGCCCTGCCTATATGGCCGACTACATCCGGAAGAACAACGAAGCCGGCGCGGTGATCACCGTGGACGTTTTCGTGGATCAGCACGGGAATTTCGATCCCGCACAGGTGGAGGCGCTCAGATTCATCGGCAGGGAAGTGGGGAAATAAGGAGCCGTATTCATAAACAGCGGAAAACTCCTTGCATATTCTGCAAAAAGCGTTATAATAAACATAACGGAGCCGCAAGCGGCTTTGCCCGGAGGGAGATCTCCCCGGGAACGTATGAACTGTGAAAGGGGCACCTGATATGAAAAAGACGGTTTCTGTTTTTGCGCTGCTTTTGATCCTCGCCATGCTTCCCGCGCTGTTCGCGGCGTGCTCCGGCAAGACGCCTGACGTGATCGCCGCGGAAGAAGAGGCCCAGAAGACCGTGGAGAATCTGGACTGGAGCTTTGCGGTGGAAGGCGCTGAAAAGACGACCTATACGCTCGCCGATGCCAAACAGCATGAGATGAAGCACATGATCACCACCTGCAAGCTCTCCGGAGAGGGAGACGTCAAGGCGGCGCCCAAGAGCTTCCGCGTGGACGGCATCAGCTTCCAGGACTTCCTGGCCGACGTCGGAGCTACGGGAGCGACTTCGATCACCTATTACGGCCATAACGTCTTCGGCGAAGAGATGAGCTACACGTTCACCCCGGAGGAATGCAAGGATGAAAAAATCATGATCGGATGGATCTCCAACAAGGATAACCTCCTCTCCGACAGCATTACCTACGTGGGCATTTTCGCCCCCAACTCCACCTCCACCTTCATCGGGAGCACGTCCCTGATCAAGATCGTCATCGGCTGACGGATCTGCCCCGGTACGGGGCCAACAGCATATCACGCGGCGCGCTTTTTCGGGCGCGCCGCCTTTCACAAAAGCCTTCAGAAAGAATAAGGATTCGAATATGGAACGACGGGAGATTGTGATCTGCGATCTGGCGGAAGCGTGCCGTGAGAGCGAAAGGCTTTCCGGCGTCACGGCGAAGGACCGATGGGAGATCGTACGGTACGAGACGGCCGAACGGAGCGGCACGGGGATCATCGCCTCGCCGCGGACCATGCCGCAGCAGCTCACCCTGGATCCCGGCCTGCGGGGCTGGTACAGGATCTACCTGGCCATGGCCGCGGAGGACGGTATGAACGGGATCGAACTGCGGCTGGACGGCGATGATTTTTCGGAGATCGTGCGTCCCTGCGACATCTCCCGGCACATCAACTGGAATTCTTTCGAAATGATCGAGGAGTCCTACTGGAAAGCGGCGGATATGACCGGGAAGAGCCTCTGCATCATGAAGCCGGAAAAGCATTTTTCCTACACGGCGAGCCTCATGTGGATCCGTTTTGTCCCCGCGGAAGAGGAAGAAGTCCGGCAGGATACGGCGGCAAAGACCATGTATGCCCACATGGACGAAGACTTTATGTGGATGGATCCGCTGGATCTAACGAATATCCGGGATTATCTCAGACCGATCCGGCGCATGAGGGAAAGCGATGTGGAGGTCATCGCGCAGGAAGTGACCAACGACCTGTGCGACCGGATCTCCGGACTGAAGCCGGAGGAATCGGTCACAAGACGGTCCCGGGGAGAAGACGTGTTTGACCGGATCCGGCTGGAACGGGCCCGGCATCTGACGGGCAACCGGGAGGCGGTCATCCGGGAGGAAACGGAGTATGCGCACCGGTACGGCATGCGCTTTTTCGCCGCACACAGAATGGCGCTTTCCAACTTCGGCTTTCCCTTCTCGGGCGAGAGCAACAGGATCGGCTTCGTGGCCGAGCACCCCGAATTCTCGTGCGTTTCCCGGGACGGGAAAAGGCTTGCCTTCCTCTCCTATGCCTTCCCGGAAGTTCAGGACTATATGATCGCGCAGCTCAGGAAGACGGCGGAGTACGGCGTCGACGGAGTGACCCTGATCTTCACCCGCGGCCCATGGATCATGTATGAAAAGCCGGTGCGGGATCTTTTCGCGGAACGCTACGGAGAGGCCGCCGATCTCAGGCGGCTTCCCTCGGGCGACAGGAGAGCGTGCGAGATCCGGTGCGCCGTGATGACCGGGTTCATGCGAAGACTGCGCGGCGAGATGGACTCCGTCGGAAAGCGGCGCGGCAAACGCGTCGAGATCTATGTCACGTCCTACACGGCGGCGGAGGACATCCAAAAGGACGGACTCGACGTGGAGACACTGGCGCGGGAGGGTCTGATCGACGGAGTGATCCAGAGCAATATGACCGTGTGGGAAGAGACGGACGATGTTCTGGGCGAAGACGGGCTGATCGATCTGGAGAAATACAGAAAGAAGGCAGAGAGCAGATTCATCGTTAAACGTGCGCACGCGAACGAGATCGAACGGATCCTGCGAGGGCTTCCGACCTACCGCCGGATCGCCGGAACCTACGGCATCCGGCTCTGGTCCGAGATCCAGTGGGAAAATTCGGCGGAACCGGAGGATTATGCGGCGGACGCGAAGCGCATCTACGAAAACGGGGGCACGGGGATCGCCCTATGGGACGCCTATCCGAAGCGGGTGACGCAGCTTTCGGAATGGTACGTGACCTCCCGGCTCGGAAGCCCGGAACATATCGGAGAACTCAATCGGGGAAACACCCCGTACCGCAGACTCATCAAGATCCTTTCCTGGAACGGCGAGGACATGAGCCTGTACAATCCGAGCTGGAGAGGGTGAGGGCATCCTCCCGCCCGGCGGCGGGCGGCGCGTCTCCGGACCGCCGGGGCTGAAACCGGAAAAGAATCGGAAAATAAGTCGGGAAAGAACAAGAAATCCTCTTGCAAACCGGGACGAAGTATGATATTCTATAAAAGCTGAATTTTCGGGTATTCTATCGGTTGGAGGCACAGGAATGCAATACGTCAAGCTCACTCTTATCATCATTCAGTTTATTATGTCGCTGGCCCTGGTGGGCGTGGTTCTTTTCCAGAGCGGCAGAAGCAATAATCTCGGGAGCATCGGCGGCGTCGCCGACAGTTTCCTTTCCAGAGGCAAGGCCACCACGCTGGACGCGAAGCTCGCCAAGGCGACCGCCATCGGCGCGGCTGTCTATATGGTCCTGACCCTGGTTATTTCACTTCTCTGAGGACAAAGCGATATCGGCTTACGTGGGGCGGAGGGATTTCTCCGCCTCTTTGCGTCTCTTTCGGATTGCAGAGATTTTCCGTTTGTGGTAAAATACGGATAGAGACGGAGCGTGAATAAGAAGGGAGGAAAAACCGTTGGATAAGAATTTCCTGCGTCTGATGGAACCGGCCATGCCCTTTTATTTTGCGGCGTTTGCGCTTCTGGCGGGGGCGGGCTATTTCTTCAACCTCTGGCTCGGCGTTGCCGGAACGGTTCTTTTCCTGGTCACCCTTCTGGTGTATCTCCTGGTGCGGTCGCGCCGGAGAAAGCGCTTCGCGCGCTATATGGAGACCTCGCTTCTCAACTCCGACACGCTGTCAAGCCGCAGCATGCTCACCTTCCCGCTGCCCATGACGGTAGTCCGGACGGTTTCGGGAGAAGTGATCTGGTGCAACCAGAGCTTCAAGGACCTGACGAGCGAGAGCGGGCAGATTTTCGGCGTGCGGCTCGAAACGCTGGTGCCGGGCTTCGAGCTCCGGTGGCTCACGGGCGGCAGCACCGTCTGCCCCTACGACGTCAATTACGGGGGAAAGATCTTCACCGTTTTCGGAACGACCTTCGACGAACGAAGCCGCCGCAGCGAAGACGAGGATATGGTCATCCTCTACTGGCAGGACAAAACCGAGCTTCTGACCCTGAAACGCGGGATCGAGGACAAGAACGTCATCTGCGCAGAGATCGTCTTCGACAATTACGACGAGGCGATGACCACTTTTTCGGATTCCCGGAAAAGCGAGATCCAGGCGGCGGTGGAAAAGGAGCTTTCCGCCTGGGCGGCTCCCGCGGGCGGCATCCTCAGGAAGGTGGACCGCGACCGCTTCCTCTTCGTCTTTGAGGAAAAGTATTTCAAGATCTTCGCGGAGGAGAAATTCTCCATCCGCAAAAGGCTGCAGCAGAATCCGGTCACGTCGGAGGCGGCCGCCACTCTCAGCATCGGCATCGGCCGGGACGGCGACACGCTCCGGGACAATATGGAAAACGCGCGGCTCGCGCTGGACATGGCGCTTTCACGCGGCGGCGATCAGGTGGTGGTCCGTTCGCGCCTGAGCTTCGACTTTTACGGCAGCGGCGGCAGCGAATACGAAAAACGCACCAAGGTCAAGGCCCGCATCATGGCGAACGTTCTGGCCGGTCTGATCCGGGACGCCAGCGGGATCTATATCATGGGCCATTCCTACGCCGACAACGACGCCCTGGGCGCCGCGGTGGGCATGGTCTGCGCCGGGCGGAAATTCGGGAAAAAGACGCGCATCGTCATCGACCGGGAAAACAACAACGTGGGGCCGATGCTGGCGATGCTCGGCAAAAACGAAGAATACGAAAACGTTTTCATCACGCCGGAGGAGGCGCTGGTGGAAAGCGACGCCGGATCCCTCCTCATCGTGGTGGACACCAACCGGCCGCAGTATGTGGAATCGCCCCAGGTCCTGGAATCCTTCGTGCGCGTGGCGGTGATCGATCATCACCGGCGCGCCGCCGATTATATCGAAAACGCCGCCGTGAACATCCACGAGCCTTCGGCCTCCTCGGCCTGCGAGATCGTCGTGGAGCTTCTCCAATACCTGGTGAAGCCCGGAGAGATCCTCAAATGCGAGGCGGTGGCGATGCTGGCCGGCATCACGCTGGACACCAAGAGCTTCACCCTGAAGACCGGCGTGCGCACCTTTGACGCGGCCTCCTTCCTGCGCCGGATCGGCGCGGATATGGTGGAGGTAAAGCTGCTCTTCCAGAACGATTTCGCGAATTATCTGAAGCGGGGCGAGCTGATCCGCCACACCATTTTCTACGAAAGGGCCTACGCCATTGTCAAGAGCCCCGAACAGGTGGACAACGCCGTCGCGGCGCAGGCCGCCGACGAGCTGCTTTCGGTGGCGGGCGTCAGGGCATCCTTCGTGATATTCCCCATGAACAACCAGATCCGCATCTCGGCCCGCAGCCTGGGCGAGATCAACGTACAGCTCATTCTGGAACGGTTGGGCGGCGGCGGTCATCTGACCACCGCGGGGTGCCAGATCACCGGCAGCACGCCGGATAAGGTCTACACCCTACTGACCGAAGCCATCGACAATTACAACGCGCAGACCTGACCACAGGGTCCCGCGGAAAGGAAGCGACAGCCGTATGAAAGTCATTCTGAAGGCCGACGTAAGAGGACAGGGCAAAAAGGACCAGCTGGTCAACGTATCGGACGGTTTTGCCCGTAATTATCTGTTCCCGAAGGGACTGGCGGTGGAGGCGACTCCCGCCAACCTGAACGCGCTGAAGCAGAAGGCGTCCTCCGACGCCCACAAGCTGGCGGAAAACCGGGAAAAGGCCCGGGAAGCCCGGGAGGAACTGAAAAAGGTCAGACTGAAAATCGCCGCGAAGGGCGGAAGCAACGGGAAGCTCTTCGGCTCGGTGACCTCCAAGGAGATCTCCGAGGCGCTGAAGGAGCAGTGCGGCATGGAGATCGACCGGCGCATGATCGCTCTGGAGGAACCTCTGAAGCAGTACGGAGAATACGAGGTCAAGGTCAAGCTCTTTGAGGAAGTCAGCGCCAACCTGAAAATCGAACTGGTCAAAGCGGAATAATACCGCATCGGAGACGTCATGGAAAACGAGCTGATCAGCCGGAAAGTCCCCTATAACGCCGCGGCGGAACACGCCGTTCTGGGCGCCATGCTCATCGATCCCGCCCGGTGCGTGCCCGAGGCGATCGGTATGCTCACCGCGGAGGATTTTTACGTCCCGGAGAACAAAAAGCTCTTCGAGACGCTTTTTGGCATGTTCAATCTCAACCGCCCCATCGATCCGGTGACCCTGGTGGACGAGCTGCAGACGAACGGCGATTACGACGAAGCGGGCGGGCAGAGTTATCTGGCCCAGATCCTCGAGGTCACGCCCACCGCCGCCAACATGCGGGAATACGCCAAGATCGTCAAGGACAAATCGACCCTGCGGCGTCTTGCCGAAATGACCGGCGAGACCTACCGGCGCATCATGGCGGGCGAAAGCGACACAGAGCTTCTGATCGAATCGGCCGAGCAGGAAATCTACGGACTGCGCTATCAGAACGTCCGGTCGAGCCTGGTGCCGATCCGCACGGTTTTGCAGAACACCTATACGCATCTGGAGGAAATCTCCGCGAACGGCGGCAAGCTGCCGGGCATCTCGTCGGGCTTCGGCGAGCTGGATCGGGTCCTGACCGGACTCAACAATTCCGACCTCATCATCGTGGCGGCCCGCCCCGGCGTCGGCAAGACCTCCTTCGTTCTGAATCTGGCGCTCAACGCGTCCCGCAGCGAGCCCGGCAAGAAGATCGCGGTCTTCAGCCTGGAAATGGGAGAAGAACAGCTGGCCCTCCGCCTGCTTTCCAGCCAGTCGCTGGTGGAATTCAAAAAGCTGCGCACCTGCTCTCTGGAGCCGGAGGAGTGGGAGAAGGTCGCCCAGTCCACGCAGATGATCTCCGGAAGCCAGCTCTATATCGACGACAATCCCGACACCACCCCCGGCGAGATCAAGGCCAAGTGCCGCCGGCTCGGCGGCGATCTCGGCATGATCATCATCGACTATCTGCAGCTTCTGAAATCGGGCAAGAATCTTGAAAACCGCGTGCAGGAGGTCAGCGAGATCTCCCGCGCCCTGAAGATCATGGCCAAGGAAATGAACGTGCCGGTGATCTGCTGCGCGCAGCTTTCGCGCGCCGTGGAAAGCCGCGACGACAAAAGGCCGCGCCTTTCCGACCTGCGCGATTCCGGCGCCATCGAACAGGACGCCGACGTCATCATGTTCCTTTCGCATCCCAACGAGAAGGATCCCAATTACGAAAATACCATCGACTGCTCCATCGCCAAAAACAGGCACGGCGAGACCGCCACGGTCTCCTTCCGCTGGATCGGGAAATACTACCGGTTCTTCTCGGAAGAGGTGCGTTACGACGATCCGTCCCTGCCGCCGGTGACCTGACCGTGACGGCCTTTTCCGGCGCGAAAGCGCTTTTCGCCTCCTTCGGCGTTCCCGATGACGCGAAGATCCTGGCGGGTGTTTCGGGAGGCTCCGATTCCACCGCTCTCTTTCTCTTCCTTCTGGAGGAGGTCGGACCGGCAAGACTCGCGGTCCTTCACGTGAATCACGGGATCCGCGGGGAAGAGGCGGCGCGGGACGAAGAATTCTGCCGCGGCCTCGCCCTGAGATACGGCGTCCCCTTCGCCGCCGTTTTCCGCGATATTCCCGCGGAGGCGCGGGAAAAAGGAAAAGGTGTCGAGGAAGCGGCGCGGGACGCGCGCTACGCGCTTTACGAAGAATACGCGGAAAGATTCGGCTGCCGCTACGTGGCGCTGGGACATACCCGGGACGATCAGACCGAGACCTTCTTCTTCCGCCTCTTCCGCGGCGCGGGACTCCGGGGGCTTTCCTCGATCCCGCCGGAGAGGCAGGCGGGGAAGATCACGGTGATCCGCCCCCTTCTGTCCTCGGGACGGGAGGAACTCCGCCGGTATCTCCGGGAGAGGGGACAGGCGTGGATGGAGGATTCCACCAACCGGGATCTTTCCCATACGCGGAATCTCATCCGGGAACAGCTCCTGCCGGAAGCGCGCGGGATCAATCCCCGTCTCGACCGGGAAACGGCGCTCCTCGCGGAGGAATTCCGGGAGGAGGAGGCGCTCCTCACCCGCCTTGCCGACGAGGCCTTCGACCGGGTGAAGGCGAATGACGGGCTTTCGGCGATGGCGCTTCGCGCGCTGGACCGTCCGGTCCGTGCGCGCGTACTCAGACGGTATCTGGAGGAAGCGGACGCTCCCTGGAACCGGGAGATTTTCCGGCGGACCGAATCGCTTCTGGCCTCCGATGCGTCGCCTTCGGCGCGGATCGCGCTCGGAAACGGAAAGACTCTCTGCCGCCGCTATGACCTCGTCCGTCTGGCCGGCGAAGCGGCGAAAAGCTTTGCCCCGGTCAGGATCAATCTCGCGAAAGAGGGAGAATATCTTCTCTTCCCCGGCCTTCGGGCCCGCGTGCGTTTCGGCCCCTTCCCCGGACGGGAAAAGGCCGAAAAAAACGCGATATATCTTTGCACGACTGAAAAAACGGCCCTTCTCCGGCCGAGGCGCACCGGCGACGAATTCTGCGGCGCGAACGGGAAAAAGACCCTGAAAAAGCTCTGGATCGACCGGAAGGTCCCCCGGGACGAACGGGACCGGATCCCCGTAGTCGAGATCGGCGGAAAAGTCGCGGGCGTCATGGGCGAGGGCGCGTCGTTCCCCTTCCGGGCGGCGGATGCGGGCGACGAGACGGTCATGATCGCATTTATCCATGAAACGGAGGAAGAATAAATGGAAACCAATTTCACGATGCATCCCGACTGCGCGGAGATCCTGATCGGACCCGAAGAGCTGCAGAAAAAGGTGAAGGAGCTGGGGAAGATCCTCACCGAAGAATACCGCGGCAAGGATCTGATCGTGCTCGGCCTTCTGAAAGGGTCCTTCGTCTTTATGTCCGATCTGGTGCGGGCGATGGATCTGGACCTGGACGTGGAATTCATGGTGGTCTCCTCCTACGGAGCCTCCACCCAAAGCTCCGGCAACATCAAGATCAATCTGGATCTGAAGGCCGATCTCACCGGGAAACACGTCCTGATCGTGGAGGACATCCTCGATACCGGCAGGACGCTCTACAACATTCGCGACATCATTCGTCTGCGCGGACCGGAATCGGTGAAGATCTGCACGCTTCTGGACAAACCCGCCCGCCGCAAGACCGATATCAAGGCCGACTTCGTCGGATTCACCGTAGAAGACAAATTCATCATCGGTTACGGACTGGACTATGCGGAGAAATACCGCAATCTCCCCTACATAGGCGTCCTGAGGCCGGAGATTTACCAATAAAGACCCAAGAGAAAGGTGTGATTTTTTGAAGAGCAGCTACAGGGGTATCCTGTTTTACGTTGCGATCTTCATCGCTCTGGTGGCGGTCCTGACGATGCTTTATACCTCCCAGCTCGGGAAGGGCGACAACATGACCTACCATCAGGTCATGGAGCTGTTCCGGACGAACAAGATCGAAGAATTCGTTCTGGACGGGACGACCCTGAAATACCTTCCGGTGGGGGAAAAGACGGTCAGGACCTATAAGGTCGCCTATCCCAATATGTTCTATCAGGAGTTTACCGATATCCAGAAAGAACTGGCCGAACAGGGGACGGCGTCCGCCGTCAAGGATTACGACTACGTGGTGCACGAAACGCCGTGGTGGGTCTCCCTGATCCCCTACGCCATCATGATCGTGATCTTCATCGTGATGTTCTATTTCGTGATGAACAACGCGGGCGGCGGCGCGAAGACCATGAATTTCGGCAAGGCGCGCGCCAAGGTCGGCGTGGACACGAAAAGCAAGATCACCTTCAAGGACGTGGCCGGAGCCGAAGAGGAAAAGGAAGAGCTTTCCGAGATCGTCGATTTTCTCCGTTCTCCGAAGAAATTCGCCGACATCGGCGCCAGGGTGCCGAAGGGCGTGCTTCTGGTAGGCCCTCCGGGAACGGACAAAACCTACCTGGCCAAGGCCGTCGCCGGCGAAGCGGGGGTCCCGTTCCTGAGCATTTCGGGTTCCGACTTCGTGGAAATGTTCGTGGGCGTCGGCGCGTCGCGCGTGCGCGACCTGTTCGATCAGGCGAAAAAGAACGCCCCTGCCATCATCTTCATCGATGAGATCGACGCCGTCGGCCGCCAGAGAGGCGCCGGCCTCGGCGGCGGACACGACGAGAGAGAGCAGACCCTGAACCAGCTTCTGGTGGAAATGGACGGCTTTGCCCAGAACGAGGGCGTCATCATCATCGCCGCCACCAACCGTCCGGATATCCTGGATTCGGCGCTGCTGCGCCCCGGCCGGTTCGACCGGCAGGTCTATATCGGCCTTCCCGACATCAAGGCCCGCAAAGCGGTCCTGGAGGTCCATTCCCGGAGAAAGATCCTGGGGCCCGACGTGGATCTGGACGTGATCGCCAAGACCACCGGCGGCTTCTCCCCGGCCGATCTGGAAAACCTTCTGAACGAAGCGGCCCTGCTTGCGGCCCGCCGTCAGAAAAAGGCCATCGGCATGGACGAGATGCAGGAGGCCATGATCAAGGTCATCGCCGGTCCCGAAAAGAAGAGCCGCGTGATCTCCGAGCGCGAAAAGAAGATCACCGCCTATCACGAGGCCGGGCACGCCGTGGCGACCCATTATCTGGAGCATCACGACCCGGTGCATCAGATCTCCATCATTCAGCGCGGCAGAGCCGGCGGGTACACCCTGTCGCTGCCCACCGAAGACAAGAACTACACCACCAGGGCGGAAATGCTGGACGAGATCGTCTCGCTGCTCGGCGGACGGGTGGCGGAAAAGATCGTCCTCGGCGATATTTCCACCGGCGCTTCCAACGACATCTCCCGGGCCACCGACATCGCCCGCAAGATGGTCACCCGTTACGGCATGAGCGATTCGCTCGGTCCGATCGTTTACGGATCGGATCACAACGAGGTCTTCCTCGGAAGGGACTTCACCAGCACCAAGGAGTATTCCGAGACCGTGGCTGCCGAGATCGACAGCGAGATCCGCACCATCGTGGAGAACGCCTTTGAACGCTGCGAGATGATCCTCCGGGAACACGGCGACAAGCTGGAAAGCGTGGCGCAGTTCCTCCTCGAACACGAGAAGATGGAAGAGGACGAATTCCTTGCCGTCATGGAACCCGGCAAGGCGCCCGAAGCTCCCGCGGAAGAAAGCGGCGAAGGATCCGGACGCTCCGGAGAAGAACCGACCGCAGAATAAAAAAACGCACGGGGATCCCCGGCGCGGCCTTCCGGCCCGCGCCGGGGATCTTTCGTCCGGGCAGGAGAAACAGGCGATTGCAATTTCCGGCCTTTCGTGCTATGATGGAAACAGGATATCGGAAGGAGATGGTATAATCGTGCAGGATCCCATGGAAGGCAGATGGAGCCGGGAGAGGGCCTGGGAATGGTACGAAGCGCAGCCCTGGATCCGCGGATACAACGGCCTTCCCTCGCACTGCGTCAACCGCATCGCCCTCTGGCAGGAATACGGCCATGAGGAGGTCTTCCGGGAGGTGGAGGAAAACTTCGCCCTCGCGCGCGAGACCGGCTTCAACGCGGTGCGCGTCATCGTGCAGTTCGAATGCTGGAAGGAACAGCACGCGTCCTTCCTCCGCCATCTGGAGGAGTATATGACCCTGGCGGCGAAATACGGGCTCGGGGTCATGCTGACTCTCGGCAACGACTGCACCGTTCCCCTTTCCCGTTGGAAGCCCGTGACCTTCGGCGAACAGAAGGTGGACTGGGGCTATCACAGCGGCATCAAGGCGGGGCC
>JAEEGL014808716.1_pt1 | contig 14959 bp, 7 predicted proteins | sample 9134231 | NCBI WGS metagenome assembly JAEEGL01 (sample SAMN16246548, study PRJNA631951) | gut metagenome | biome: gut microbiome; feature: rumen; material: fiber-attached | host: Bos | place: Iran: Karaj | collected 2018-10
AAAATATTTTTTTTAATATTTTTTTTATTTTATTGTCTTTTTTATATTTGAATATTGAAATTTTAAAATGAATTTTGAGAATATTTTATTTATAATGAAAATTTTTAAGATAAAATATTCAATAAAAAGTGAATATAATTAAAATAAAATTTATTAGTAAAATTTTTTAATAATATTTTTATTTTTCAAAATTATTGAAAACAATATTAATATTAAATTAATCATTTTAATAAATGAAAAAAACATTAACAATTAAAAAAAATCATATTTTTTCAAATAAAGAATTAATTAAATTTCATAATAAATCTGAAAATAGTAATTATCAAGAATTTATTGTTAATAATAAAATAAATGAAAATCATATAAAAAAAATACCAATAAATGATAAAAATAATAAAGAAGAAAAAAAATTATTTTCTTCTTTATTAAAATCAAAATCAAGTATGAACATTACAAATTCAGAAATTAAATTAAAAAATGAACTTTTAAATTGTAATTTATTTCAAACTAATTTTAGTAATAATAATAATATAATAAATAATAACGAAGATTTATTAATTATTTTTGGAAATAAAAATAATGTAATTTCTCAAAACACATCATTTTCAAACAGTAAAAAACAATTATTAAAAAAATTAAAACGTCCTCCAATTTATAAAACAATTTTAGATAAAAATAAAAAAAAAGAAAAAAAAGAAAAAAAAGAAAAAATAAATAATAATAATTTAAGCAATTCAAAAGAAAATTTAATTCCAATTAAAATAGCAAATTCTATTTATTCAAAATTAAATAATCAAAAAAAAAATTTATTTAATAATGTAAAATTAAAAGAAAATGTTTTTAAAAATAATATTAATATTAGCAATAGAAATAAAAATAAAAGTTTGATTAATTTTAATAAACTTTTTAATAATAATAATAAAAATTATATTACTAATTATTTATCTTTACGTTCTTATAATTCTTTACCTATTACTTTTCCTATTAATTTATCTTATAATAATAATTATGAAACTTTTTCTGAAAAAAATAGACAAGAAAAATTAATTGATAAATTTATTAAATTAAAAACAATTATTAAAAAATTCCCTAATGAAAAAAATATTATTATAAAAGAATTTTTACTTAAAAATAATATTATTGATAAAAAATATTATTCTATAGATAAAATTAATAATTTTTTATATTTTTTAAATCACCCTTTTAATTTTGATCCCAAAAAAAATTTAATGGATATTATTAATGAAGCAGTTAATTATAAACCAAATATGCAAGAATTATTAGATGATCAAAATCAATTAAAACCGATTAATTATTTTAAAAATTCAGATAATAATACCATTAATAATGATGATGAAAATGATAATAATATTAATAATGATTATAATACTATTGATAATCCAAAAAACTTAAAAAAAAGTTATGAAAATATTGATTTAATGAAATATTCTTTAAAATTAAAAGAAAATTTCACAAATATTAATGATAATGAACAATTAATAAAAGATTTAGAAAATGAATTAGATATAATTCAAAAAGAAAAAAATGAAAAATTAAAATTTACTTTCAAAAAAAATTTAAATTATTTATCTAAAAATATTCATAATAATAATTTAAATAATAATAATAATAATAATAAAATAATAAATATAAATAATTTACAATCTAATTTATGTTTAAGTACAATAAATATAAAAAAAAAATATTTTTATAACATAAAAAATAATAATAATAATAATAAAAAAAGTTTATCTTTGAAAGAAAAAGAAAAAAAAATAAATGAAATTAATAATAGATTATATTATAATAATATATTTAAAGATATAAATGATAATAATAATATAGAAAATAATACAATAGATTTAGATTATATTAAAAGAAAATTAAAATTAACTGAATTTATTTATTTAAATCGAATAAAAAATAAAGAAAAAATAAATAATATAAAAATTAAATATAATTTTTAATATATTTTTATATTTATTAAAAATGCTTTTAATATTATTATTAATATTATTATTGTATATATTTTCATTAAAATTAGAAATAAAAACAATAAATAATGAATATCAAATTCCAATAAAAATAGGAGATAAATTTGAAAATATTAATATGACTATTTCTTTAAATAATTATTATAATATTTTTAATACATATTTATCATTTAATTCAAAATATTTCATTTCAACGAATGAAGAAATTTTTATAAATTTTAAAACTATTGATGATAATAAATTTATTCTTGGAAAATTTTATAAATGTTATGATTCATTATTTTTAGGAGAAGATGATACTATTTTAAATATTACATTTTATCAACAACATAATGATGATATTATTTATTTTAAAGATATAATTGCTTTTTCTAGATTTTATTATGATAAACAATTTTCTTTAATATATTTATTAAAAGAAAATAAATTAATAAAAACAGAAGAATTTTCTTTTATTAATTTAAATTTTAAAAGATATTTATATTTAGGAGAAATTCCTAATTTATTTAAAAAAGAAAATAAATTTAAATATGAATTAAATTTAAATTCTTTTGATATTGATAAAAGTATTTTCGGATGGTCATGTAATTTAACAAATATTATTTTAACTGATAATAATAATATTAAGTATAATATAATAAATGAATATGTTTCTTTTTTTGATACTAATCAAACTGATATTTATATTCCAAATAATTATTTTAATAATTTTGTTGATATTTTAATAAAAAATAATAAGAAAAAAAATTGTTATATTAACGAAGGAAAAATAATATGTGAAAAAATAAATAAAAATATTATTAATGATATTATTTTTGTTTTTAATGAAAAAATTGGATTTAAATTTAATTATAAAAAATTATTAGATAATAATAATATTTTAATTTTAAGTAAAAATCAATTTAATAATAATTGGATTTTTGGAATAAATTTTTTAAAATATTTTAATATAACATTTGATTATGAAAAAAAAGTAATAAAATTTTTTGATATTAATAATAAAAATATTATTAATATAAAAAAATATTATAATTACTTTGTAATTAAAAAATATATAATTATTAATCTTATTATTAGTATTATAGGAATAATATTTTTAATTTATATAAAAATTAAATTATTTATTTAAAATAAAAACTAAATATAAAAATAATAATATTATTATTTATAAAATTGATCATATAAATCTAATATGCTTTTATCATTATTTTTTTTATAATGTTCTATTAATCCATTTAATTTATTCATATTTTCTTCATAATTTATATTATTTTTTATGTTTTCTAAAATTTTTATAAATTCATCAAAATTATCTATTTTATTATTATATGTTACAATATCTAATATTCTTTGTCTTATACTTTTTACTTCTTTAATTAATGTTAAAATATTTTCATTATCATTATTACCATTTGCATTTATTATATTATCTGTTTTACTTTGATATTCTTTTAATTGATTTGTCAGAGATATTAATATATTTTCTTGTTGCTTAATTTTATTTTTTAATTTTTCCATTTGTTCGGACACTCCCTGTCCAGTTTCTAATGCCATAATATAATCATTTAATTGTGTTATTTTAGTCATGAATTCATTTTCTATTTCAGAATTTTTTTTTTCTAATTCTTTAATTTTGTTTATTGAATCTTCATCATTATTATTATTATTTTCTAATATTTCTATTTTTTCATTTAATTCTTTTATTTTTTTTTCATAATTAGAATTTTCTTGTTCTACATTATTCATATTTTCTAATGCCGTATTTAATTGATTAATTAAACTATTATAATTATTTAATTTCATTTCATTACTTTTATTTAAATTTTCTATTTCTGATTTTAATTTATTTATTTCATCTGCATATGTTTTTTCATTATTTTCTTTTTCTTCTAATAAAGCATTATATTCCTCAGTTAAACTTTTTAATTTTTGTTTTGTTTGACTAATTTTCTTTTTTTTAGGTTTTTCAGCAGATTCAATAGAAGCATCGACATTAATATTATTATTATTAGTTTCATTACTTGAATTATTTTTCGTTTTTTTTCTGGGTGTTTTTTCACTTACATTTTTAATTTGATTATTATTTCCTATAAATTCCAAATAAAAAGGTTCATCAATTGTAATTATCAAAGGTAATTTTTTTGTTAAAATATTAAATGATGATTTAGTTATAGTATTATTGTAATTAATATTCATATTATTATTATTATTGTTATTATTATTATTGTTATTATTATTATTAGAAATTATATTAAAATTATTTTCTTTATTAATTGTATTTAATAGATTTTTATTAGTTGCAAGAATTTCATAATTATAAGTATCATCAATAATAATAATTTTATTTTGTTTTAAAAAGCTTAAATTAAATTTATTTATAGATAAATTATTGAATTTATTATTTTCTTTTTTATTATTATTATTACTTTGTAATAATAAAAGTTGTTCATTAATTCTATTGATATTATTATCTTTTTCGAAAATACTATTTTCTAATTTTTTATTAATTTGTTCTAAATTAAAATTTTTTTCATTTAAATCTTTAATATTATTTTTTAAATTATTAATAATATCATCATTTTCATTATTATTATAAAGATTTTGTAATTTAATAATATTTTCATTTAAATTATCAATTTCTTTTCTAAAATTTTCATTTTGTTCATCTAAATTTTTTTTATCATTTTTTAAATTATTATTTTCACTTTTTAAATCACTAATGATTTTTTTATATTTATTAATATTTTGTTCATTATCAGATTTAATATTTGTATAATTATTATTAATAGTCAAAAAATCATTTTGAAGTTTTTTATATTCATTTTCAATTTTTTTAAGTTCTTCATTTTCAACATATAAATTATTTATTTTTTCTTTTAAATTCGAATTTTCATTATAAATATTATTATAAGAATTATTATTATCATTTGAAACTTTTTTTAAATTTTCAATTTCATTATGTAATTTATTATTTTCTTGAAGAATTTGTGTGTATTTTTTAGTATTATTTTTAAGTATATTATTTTCTTCGCTTAATTTATTATTAATATTTTCAAGATTTAAATTTTTATTTTCTAATGAAGATAAATTATTTTTTAAATTTTCAATTACACTCAAATTATTTGTGTTTAAATTTGAATTATTATTATTTAATTCAGTTAATTCAGAAATTTTTTTTAATAAATTTTCTTTTTCATTTTTTAATTCAATTAAATTACTATTATTTAAATTATTAGCATCAGTAATGTTATTAATATTATTATTTAATTCATTTATTTTTAGATTATTATCATTATTAATATTTTTTAATTTTTTTATTTCATCATTTTTATTTTTTATTTGTTCATTTAAATTATTAATTATATTTTCTTTTGAAATATTATCTTTTTTAATTTCAATAATATTTTCATTTAATTCATTAATTTTATTATTTAAATTTTTATTTTCATATTCATAATTATTATTATTATTATTTATATTATTTTTATTAATTTCATTTTCTCTTTTTAAATTTTCTAAATCCATCAAAACAAAATTTTTTTCACTTTCTATTTTTTTAATTTTACTTTCCAATTCAATTTTTTCTTTCATAAAATTATCAATTTTTTTTTCAAATTCTTTATTAATATTTTCAAGAATTTCTTTGTCATTTTTAACATTATTAAAATCATTCATAAGATTTTCATAATTTAATTTAATTTCTTCTAAATCTTTTATTTTTTTTTCTAATAAATTATTTGAATTTTTAATATTATTATAATAATCAATATTATTTTGAAAATTTTTTATTTTTTCATTTTTATTATTAAATTCTTTTAAAATATTATTATAATTATTATTTAAATTTTCATATTTTTTATTTAAAGTTTGATAATTATTATTTAAATTTTCATTATCAAATTTTAATTTTAAATTTTCATTTTGAATTTTTTGAAAATTTTTTTTTAAATTTTTATCAATTGAATTTTCTTCTAATAAATTATTATATTTTTTTTCAATATTATTATTTGATGTTTTTAATGTATTATAATTATTTTTTAATTCATTGTATTTAATTTGAAGTTTTTTATAATCTTCTAATTTATCTTTTAAATAAATATTTTCATTTAAATTTTGTTCACTTTTTTTATTTTCAGCTTTTAATATTAAATTATTTTCTTTTATATATTCATAATCTTTTAAAGAATTTTTTAAGGTTTCATTTTCTTTTTCTAATAAAGAATTTTTTTCTTTGAATTCTTTTAAATTAACAATTTCTTTAAATAATTTATCATATTCATTTTGTAATTCATTATATTTTTTTATTGAAATTAAATTATTATTATTTATTGAATTATTAAAAGTATTATTCAAACTTTTTATATTATTAATTGTATTATTATTATTAATTTTAACTTTATTTTTTAATCTTTCATTTTCAATTTTTAAATAATTATTTTCATTTATTAATCCTTTTAAATTTTCTAATTCTTTTAATAAATTAATGTTTTCTTCTTTAATATTATTATATTCATTCATAAGATTATTATTATTAATATTATTATTTATTAAATTAATATTTTCTATATTTTTTAATTCTAAATTTTCTTCAAATTCTTTTATTAAATTTGTCATTTCAGAACATTGTTTTGTTAAACGAATATTATCATCTCTAATTTCATTAAAATTTTTATTTAAATTTTCATAAATATTATTTAAATCTTTATAATTTTTATTTACTAAATCATAATCATCTTTTAATTTTTTTAATTCCATTTGATAATTCATTATTGCATTGTTACTATTTGCATTTAATGTGATAATTGATTTTTTATTTATAAAATTTTCTTCTTTTATTGTAGAAATAAGAGAATCTTTTTCTTTTAAAAGATTCGTTAATCTATTAATTTCATCTTCATTTTTTGAATTATTATCTTTATTATTATTATTAATATTATTATTATTTATAATAATATTTTTATTTATATTAATGTTATTTTTAATTTGATTTATTTCATTTTTTAATAATTGATTTTCTTTTTTTAAATTTTCAATTTGTGAATTTAAAATATTATTATTATTATCTTTAATATTATTATAATTTTTATTATTTAAATTATTAAAATTTTGTAATTGATTTTCATATTCTTTTTTTTGTTGTTGACTAATTTTTAAAGCTTCAATTGTATTATTTAATTGATTTGCCATACTTTCTAATTTTGATTTCATGTTAAAATTTTGAAAATTCAATTCTTCAATTATTTTTTCATTTTTTGAATTTTTATTTTCTAAATTTTTAATATTATTTATTTTAATATTAATATCTCTTTTTAAATTATCATATAAAGATTTATAATAAACATTAAAATTATTTTCTAATTCAAAACTATTTTCATTAAAATTATTATTAAAATTATTATTAAAATTATTGTTATAATTATTATTATTATTATTAATATTAGAATTATAATAATTGTTATTTAAATTTGAATTAAAATTATTATTTATTTCATTTGAATTAAAATTATTCATTGTTTGAGATGCTTTGTTTATTATATCATCTACTGATGATAAATCTATTGAATATATACTATTATTTATTATGTTGTTGTTACTATTATTATTATTTATGTTTTTGTTGTTATTGTTTTTATTCACATTTTCTGCTTTTTCATTTAAATTTGATTTTAAATTTTTGTTACTTTTATTATTAATATTATTATTATTATTATTTAATGATTTTGATATTGTTTTTTTCATATTTAAACTTTAAATATAAATAAAAATAAAAAATTTTATTAAATAAAATATAAATTTAAATTATTTTTTAAAAATATAAATTTAATTATTATAATATATAATTTTTAATGTAGTTAACCATTAATATAGATTATATAAAACCAAAAAATTTGAATTAGGTAAAATGAATAATTAAAAATATTTTATAAATCTATTAATTATAAAAAATATCAAAAAATAATAATATTTTTATTTATAAAGAAAAGAATAATTTAGAAATTAATAATTAAAAAAAAATAAAATAATATATTATTTTTATTTAAAGTTATATTATTAATTTTTTTTATATATTTATTTTTGTTTCTTTAATAAAATCTATTATTCCTATTTTTCCATCTCTATTTTTATCTAATCTAATAAATAATAAATCAGCAGCATTATGATTAAATATTATTTTATTTCTAATAAAATACATTTCCAAATCATCATCTGAAGCATTATTATTTAAAAAATTATTTTTATTAATAAAGCATTTATAAATATTAAAACCAATTAAATTATTTAATTTAATTCTTTCATTTTCAATATGTTTTTCTGCTTTAAATATTAATTCATTTAATTTAATAAATTTTAGTAAAGTATTTTTATTTAAATTATTACTATTTCTATTTTCAATTTCATTTCTTTTTTTTGTATCAAAAGTTACATAAATATCAAAAAAATCTGAATAACAAATTCCTTTTTTATTTATATCATCTATATTAAATCTGTTTATAAAAAGTTTTAAATCATTATTATTTATATTCATAAAACCAATTTTTTTAAATCCATTATACAAATCATTATAAGTTAAAAAATTATTATTAAAATTATTTTTTGATTCAAATATTTGAAATAAATCTTCAACATTATAATCTAAATTAAATGAAATTTCATATTTAAAATCTTCTATTTCTAATTCATAATTCATTATAAGTTTAATGAAATTAAAAAAATGTGATTTTGTGAAAATATTATTATTATTATTATAAGATAAATTAGTAAGTTTTATTATTCTTTTGAAATGAGAAGATTTTCTTTTTGGACTTTTACGTAAATATAAATTTTTAGATACTTGAATTATTTTATTACTTAAATTATTGTTTTTATTATTAATATTATTATATCTATTATTATTATTATTGTTATCAAAAGTGTTATTTGATGTTAATGTTGTAGAACTAATTGAATTTGGAACATAAGTTTGAATTGGAGAATATTTAAATGATTGATTATTATTACTATAATTAGTGTTGTTTAATGAATAATTATTATTTAAATTTCTACTTTGTTTATTATTATTAAAATTATTTTTAATATTATTATTACTTAAAGATTGATTGATTATTATATTATTATTTTTTTGAATATTTTTTAAATTATTTGATTTATTATAAAATCTTCTAATATTATTTATAATTTTTTGATTATTTAAAAAAATATTTTTATTTTTATTATTATCATTATTCCTACTAATAAAAGTAAAATTAAATATTTTTTCTAAATCTTTATTATCAACTTTTCCTCTTTTTTTTAAATCTAATTTAAAAATCATTAAATTCATTTCATTAAAATTTAAATTATGATTATTATTAAATTCTTTTATAAAATTATTTAATTTATTTATATCAACAACTTTACCATTCAAACTAATAATATTCATTAATTCATTTATATTAAAATCTCCATTTGATTTTATATAACTTAAAATTCTATCTAATTTTTTTATTAAATTAAATTCTTCATATAAAATTTCAGTAAATATTTTTTCAGTTTTATATGTCATATATTTATTATCATTATTATCAAAATTATTATTATTATTATTATTTTTTTTAAAAAAATTTTTATTGTTTGAATTATAAAAATTTTTATTTAAAATAAAATTCAAAAATTCATTATAATTTATGTTTAATTTATTTGTTGTATCATAAAATAATATAAAATATTTTCCATAAAAATTTGGAATAATAATTTCAGGGAAATTTAATTGAATAAAATTAATAAAATTTAATTCATTTAAAAAATTTTTTCTATTTTGATCTAATCTATTAAATAAAATAAATGGATCAAAATCAGGAAGATTATTTAAATTTTCTTTTAAATTTTCCAATCTATTTTCTTCTTTAGCAATTGTATAAAAAAAATTTGATATTAAAATTTTTGTTTGAGTTTTCAATTTTTAATTAAAAAAAAATAATTTAAAAAAATATTAATAAAAAATATTATTTATTTATAAAAATTTAAATATTGTTTGATTTTTAATCAAAAAATTATTTATAATATTATAATAATTGTATTTATTTCCTTCAATATAAATAAAACCTATAATAAATTTTGTATTTGAAATTTTATATAAAATTAAATCAAAAATTATTTCATAAAATTGATTTTGTAATTTTAAATTTATATTCCATCTACTTTTTTTTTTAAACAAAATTTTTATTTCAGATCCTTTTATTTCATTATTAAAATAATCACAAATAACAAATTCTAAATTATGAAAATTCCCAAAATAACCAAAAAAATATTTTTCTCTATTATCAAAAATCATTTTTTTATTATTAAAAAAATGCTTTTTATTATTAAATATATTATTCAATAAATTTCCTGTAATTAAACTTGATAATTCTAAACAATTAACATATCTAATATTTTTTTCTTCAATTTTCAATTTCAAATCATAAACAATCAAATTTAATTTATTTTCATTATAATTAACATCAACAAACCCATATTTAAACCAAAAATGTTGTTTAATATCTTTAATAGTATATCTCATTGAAGGTTGAATAACAAAAATATTCTTTAATAAATCAATAAGACCTTGTGAAAAATAATTTGGATATTCAACTTTTCCATTTAATATATTATTAATTCTAATTGTTTTATCTTTATTATAAAATGGGTTTTCTCCACTAACCATATTATATAATATTACACCTGCACTCCATATATCAACAGGTTGTCCATTATATCCTCCCATTGTAAATATACCACTCACCTCTTTTATAATTTCTGGGGCTACATAATTTGTTGTTCCACAAAAATCATATAATTTTTCTTCTTTTTCTTTTAATATAATTGATAATCCAAAATCACTTATTTTTATTAAGTTTGTTTTATTATCTATTAAAATATTTTCAGGTTTTAAATCACGATGAATAATGTTTTTATTATGACAATATTCTAAAGCAGATATTATTTGTTGAAAATATGTTCTAGATAAATCTTCTGGAAGACGTTGTTCATCATTATAATTTTTAATAAGATCAAATAAATCACCTCCTGATATGTATTCTGAAACGAATATTATTTTTTGATTTGTTGATAAGATTTCATATATTTTTATTATATTTTGATGAGATAATTTTTGTGTTATAGTTAATTCAGTTTTTATATTAGAAATTAAATCATTTTCAATTATTAATGATTTATCAATAAATTTTAAAGCATATTTAACCGATGATTTTTCAGCTAAATAAACACTATATAAATATAAAATAATGAAAAATATAATTATATAATTATATTTTTTATAATATTTTTATATTATTTAAAATTTTTACGCTCCAAATCCACCTTCTCCAAGTTTTTTTATTATTTTATAATTTCCATATTGTTTACCAACTAACATGTAAAAATATTTATTGAAAATATAAATTATTTTTAATTAAAAATTTTATTAGTTAATTTTACAAAATTTATTTTTAATTGTATAAAATAAAATAATTTAATATTATAATTATAATGAATTCAAATAATCCTAATTTTAATTATATTAAAAATAATATTAATCGAAAAATTATTTATGGATTTGAAAAATCAATAAATGATAAAACATTAAAATATTTTTTTGAAAATTATATTGAATTTCCCAAAATTTTTGTAAATTCATATAAATTTTATCCAAATAATAATCCTAATTATATATTTAAACCTTCAATAATAAAAAATTCTTTTAGAAAAAAAAAATGTAATAATGAATTATTATCATTTTATATATTTGAAAATAATAAAGGAATTTGTTTAAGTCATTTAAATTTATTTGATTTTTTAACAGAAAATGAAAACGAAAATAAATATAAAATTTTTGATGATTTTATATATAAATGTTATTATAATTTGATAAAATTAAATAATAGTAATAAAAATAATAATATTAATTTCAATAATATTAAAATGCCAAAATTTAAATTATATTTTTTAATTCAAGAAAAATTTTCAATTATTACAATTTATCGTCCAAATTCACCATTTTCTTTTTATAAAATGCAAACTTTATTTATATTAACATCGTTTATTAATTATTGTTCTGAATCAATAGAAAATTTAACTTTATTATATAATAATAATAATATTGATAATAATAGCAAAATATTTATTGATATTGATTCAATTCCTATTAATAATAATAAAAATCTTTTTTCAATATTATCAAATTTTGAAATTTATGGAAAAATTTTAATTAAATATTTATCATTTTATTTTACATATCTTTATGATTTTCCTTATTCTTTAGATGAATTTGTTTTTAAAAATTATCAATTTCTTAATATTTATATTATAAATTTAAATTATGATTTTCAAAGTAAAAAATTTTCCCCAGAAATTTTATTTAATTTACGTTCAGCTGAAGGAAATAAATATTTAAACATAAAATTATATAAAAATAAATTAATATGGGAAAATATTTTATTTTATTCAAAAAAATTATTAAATGATTATATAAATGAAAATAAAAATAATTCTAATAATGAATATCAATATTATATAATTAAATTAGAATATAAATCATGCTATCCACGTATGTGTTTTTTTATAAAATTTATACCCATTTTAAAAGGAGTTTGTACAATTTATGTTTATTCTCATAATAAAATTTCAAATAAATTTGTAGAAAATCCTTTTATAAATATTAATGATAAAAGAGCTGTTACTGAAACAATTTTAACTAATAATATTAATAATGATAATAATGATAATAATGATAATAATAATAATAATAATATTAACAATAATAATGAAATGACAAATGATAATAATAATAATATTAATAAAAGAAAAATAGTATATTATAAACGAATAGGAGAAGATAAAATGAAAGAATATGATGTTTTATTTTTTAAAGAATTTTTGGAAAATAATGGAATTGAAGTTAAATTTCAACTTCCTCCTAAAATGATGGTTTTTGATATTTTATTAAGAAGATGTTTTTTATTAAATAATAATAATAATAATAATGAATATTTTTATTCTTCTAAAAATAATAATTATTATTTCCCAATGATTTTATTTGATAATATAGATTCAATTAAAAATAATTTAAATGATAATTTTAATCTCTCAGATTTAATAACAAATATTATAAATGAATTTGATAAAATAAAAAATTCATATGATTTAAATTATGAAGATTCTCTTAATGATTCATTAAATAAAGAAACTAAATTAAGCACAACAAAATTTAATAATGCAGTATTTTCAATTGAATCAAGAAAACCAAAAAAAATTATAAATTTTTTGAAATTAATTAAAATATCATTTTTTGATATTTTAAAGCTAATATTAAATAAAATTGAAAAAAATGAATATAAAGAAGAATCATTTATTGATTTTAGTACTGATTCTTTATTTATTAATGATACTTTTATTAAAGAACAAAGTTTATGTTTAGAAAAATTTGAATTGCCAAATGATAAATATATAAAAGTTACTATTAATCAAAGTAAAGAAGTTAGTTCTATTTCAAGTCGACCTGGTTCAAATGCGAATTTAATAATAAATTTTAATGAAAAATTTGAAGATATTTTAGATAATGAAAGTGAAAGTGTTTTTGTAAAAAAAATAAATAATAATAATAATAATGAAGATTTTGAAAAAACAAATATTTATAATAATGAAAATTATAATAATGAATTATTAAAAAAAAAATTAGAAAACAATCAAATAAAAAAGAAAAAATTATCACTGTTGAATGAAATTAGTTGGACGAATGATATGAACAATAATAATAATATTAAAAATAATTATTATTATTATCAATATAGTTATAATAATAATAATGTTATTACAAAAAGAAATTTAGAAGAAAATAAAAATAGAAATAATACTAATAATAATAATGATAAAGAAAGATTTGAAATATTTAAAAGGAATTTAATTAATAGTTATAAAAACACATTAAAAAATAATACTTAATTTAAATAATGTTGATAAAATATTATTTATATATAAATAATAATTTATTATTATATTTGAAGTGTGAGAAATATTATTTATTTTATAACATATATTATAAATATAAAAAATAAAATTTTAATTAAATTTAATCAAAATTTTTTTTATGTATTATTATTATCAATATTATTTGAATTTTCATTATTTTCATTATTATTATCATTAAATTGTTGAATCATATTTTCATGATTAGTAGTTAAATTAATATAACTTAATTCATTTTCTCTAAATTTTTTAGAATTTTTTAAATCAATTTGTTTATAAATTTTATGTTTTAATGCTTTCATTTTTTCATTTTGAAAATATTTATTTATAGAAAGTGTTTTAATATTTCTATTATAATTATTATCAAAATTATTATTATTATTAGTATTATTATTTTTATTATCCTTTTCTTTATTAGTAAAAATAGATGAATCACTTTGATAAGAATATTCAGTTGTATATTCAGGTTGAATTTTAGTATTTTTTTTTTTAGAAGAAACAAATACAATTTTTTTATTTGGTCTTGAATTCATTTCTGTGCTTGTTGAACTATCTTCATATTTTTGAGCTTTTATTGTATAATATCCAATTAATTTTTTATAATTTTTTTTTTTAATTTCTTGTTGCTTATAAATTTCTTTTAAACTTGATAAAAATATTTTTAATATTTTTTCATCACTTAAATGATATTTTTTTATTTGTTCCATATTTTTAATAATATTTTTAATAATATTAATAAATTAAATTAAATTATTTTATTAACTAAGAATAAATATTATTTTAATTTATTATTATTATTAATCAGGAATTGAAGGAAAATTATTATCATTATTATAATTTTCTGGATAATCTAATTCATTTATATTTTCAATATTATTGAAATTATTATTGTTATTAATATTATTATTATTGATAAAAAAATTATTATTATTATTATTATTATTATTATTATTATTATTATTATTATTATTATTATTATTATT
>JAEEGL016172290.1_pt1 | contig 14959 bp, 13 predicted proteins | sample 9134231 | NCBI WGS metagenome assembly JAEEGL01 (sample SAMN16246548, study PRJNA631951) | gut metagenome | biome: gut microbiome; feature: rumen; material: fiber-attached | host: Bos | place: Iran: Karaj | collected 2018-10
AAGGGAAATGAGCTTCGGCTCGGCGGCTATGATGGCTACTACCGCGCCCCTGTGATGACCTCGCACGGCGACCGGGAAAAGCAAAAGCGAGAGTTTGCATTCTTTCGAGAATTTGAAAACACGGATCGCTATAAGATCCTTCTGAACCACATCCCCACCGCCTGGCTTGACTGGGAATACCGAGACGACTACGACGTCGATCTGGTGTTCTGCGGGCATTATCACGGCGGCCAGATCCGTCTGCCGCTGATCGGCGGCCTGTTTGCTCCCAATATCGGGTATTTCCCGCACTATACCAAGGGTCTTTATGCCAGCATCCCCGCCAAGGTCGTCCTGTCGGCCGGCCTCGGCTCGGATCGAAAGATCCCGCGCATCAACAATCCCGGAGAGATCATCTGCGTTGATCTGATTCCGGAGAAATGAGGACTCCTTCGCATGCCGATCTATAAAAACGGGCTCAAGCGTGTGCTCGACTGCGCCATCGCCGTGCCTGCTCTGCTGGTGGCTGCGATCCCGATGTCTCTGATCGCGATAGCCATCAAGCTGGATTCTCCCGGACCTGTGGTTTTTCGCCAGCAGCGTCTCGGGAAAAACGGAAAAGTATTTGACATGCTCAAGTTCCGCAGCATGTGCCTCAATGCCGAACATACCGGCAGCGGCGTCTACTCCGAAAAAGGCGACAAGCGCGTGACCCGCGTGGGGAGATTCCTTCGGGCGACCAGCCTGGACGAACTGCCGCAGCTGATCAACATTCTGCGCGGCGATATGTCGCTGATCGGGCCGCGTCCGCCGCTGACTTACCATCCCTGGCCGCTCGAGGAGTATACGACGGAGCAGAGAAGGATGTTCGAGGTACGGCCAGGAATCACCGGCTGGGCTCAGATCAACGGCCGCAAGGCTGTGGAATGGCACCGCCGCATCGAACTGAACGTCTGGTACGTCGACCACGTGTCGTTCCTGCTCGACGTGAAGATCTTTTTCCTGACGGTGCTCAAGGTCCTGCGCAACGAGAATAACGTCAATCAGGGCGTAACCCTAAAAAAATAAAAGGAAGTTTGTCGTCATGGCACTGAAAATGATGTATATTACGAAGGATCCGGAGATCGCCCGTATCGCGGAAGAAGCGGGTGTGGATCGCATCTGGGTGGATCTGGAGTATATTGGCAAGGCCTTGCGGCAGGGCGGTCTGGATACCGTCCAGTCACATCATACCATTGAAGACATTAAAGTGATCCACGCGGCTATCAACCGCGCGGAGCTTCAGGTGCGGGTCAATCCGATCCATGAAGCCACCGCAGATTACGGTGATTCCCGGTCGGAGATCGATGACGCCATCGCAGCCGGCGCCGATCGGCTGATGCTGCCGTACTTTAAAACGGTCGAAGAGGTCGAGACTTTTCTGGATCTGGTGGATGGGCGCGTGAGGAATAATCTCCTGCTCGAAACGCCGGAGGCGGTCGAGCGGATCGACGAGATTTTGGCGCTGCCCGGGATCGACGAGATCCATATCGGACTCAACGATCTCAGCCTCGGCTACGGAAAACCCTTCCTGTTCGACCTGCTGGCTGACGGAACGGTGGAGCGCCTTTGCCTGAAATTCCGTGAAGCGGGTATCCCTTACGGCTTCGGCGGCGTGGCCTCTCTGGGACGGGGCCTGCTGCCCGCCGAGTATGTCATCCGCGAGCATTACCGCCTCGGCTCGACCCGCGTGATCCTTTCCCGCAGCTTCTGCAACCGGGAACTCAACGCCGATCTGGACGAGGGCCGCATTGCCTTTACCTCCAGAATGCGTCAGATCCGCGCCTTTGAGCGCGAGTGCGAGCAGCATGCCGCCTTCTTCTGGAACAGCCGCAAGGAAGCCGAACGTGAGATCCGCCTGATCTCAGAGAAACTGAGCAGGGGGGGACGGACTTGAGGCTGCTGATCTGCGGCGCCTGGCAGGGCGCCGGAGCGCATTTGGACGAGATCCGCGCCATGGGGCACGAGGTCGCGTTCCTGCAGCAGGAGCGGGACGAGTTGCCGGTCGAATCCGACTGGGTGGAGGGCGTGATCGGAAACGGCTTTTTCCTCCATCACCCGATACAAGATTATGTAAACCTAAAATACATCCAGGTCATCAGCGCCGGACTGGACCGCATCCCGGTGGACGAGGTGCGGCGGCGCGGCATTACGCTGAAAAACGCGCGCGGCGTTTACAGCGGCCCGATGGCGGAGCATGCCGTCTGGGCGGCGCTGACAATGTATCGCCAGCGCGCGTATTACATGAATAACCAGGCGGGGCATGTCTGGAACAAGCTCCGCGTGATCCCGGAACTGGCGGGGAAGACGGTCTGTGTGCTCGGCTGCGGCAGCGTGGGAACGGCCTGTGCGGAGCGCTTCGGCGGCATGGGCTGCCGTGTGATCGGCGTCAACCGCACGCTGCGCGAAAACCCCGCCTTTGAGAAAATCTATTCTTTTGCCGAAATGGCGGACGCGCTGTGCGCGGCCGATCTCATCGTCGTGACGCTGCCGCTGAATGACGAGACGCGCCATCTGCTGGACGCGGAGCGTCTGGCGCAGATGAAAGACGGTGCCATCCTGATCAACATCGCCCGCGGCCTGCTCATTGATACGGACGCGCTGCTTGCGGCGCTGGACGCAAAGCTCGGCGGCGCGGCGCTGGACGTTTTTGAAACCGAACCCCTCCCGGCGGACAGCCCGCTCTGGGAGCACCCCAAGATCCTCCTCACCCCGCACAACAGCTTCCTCGGCGAGCACAACGCTGATCGGCTGGATGGGGTGATCATGGGGAATCTGAAGGATCTGAACCAACAATAAGCGAACCGGAGGCTCAAACATGCCGAGTCTTAAGCTTCTGAACAAGATCAATGAATACTATGGCGATATGAAAGCGGCGGGGATGGCGCTTCCCGGCGGCCTGTCTGCCATGAAGGTAAAGGCTGTCCTCTCCTATCTGATCTACGGGACCAGCTTCAGCGAGTATTTCGGCTATCGCTTTTGGCGGCTCAGTCATCGCGAACGGCTGACCTATATGACCAGACGCCATATGTTCCGCTTTTTTGACCGCTATAATCCGGCAGAGTATCGGCCCCGGATCGGGGACAAGAGCCAAACGGAAATCTATTACGGTCATCTGATGCACCGCGAGCAGTACAGGATCGAAGAAGGTGAGGAAGCCTTCAAAGCTTTCTGCCGGCGGCATCAAAAGATCTTTATCAAGAGAAGAATTGGCTGGGGCGGGGATTTTTCACGCATTGAACAGGTAGATTCCGATCGCGAGATCGAGCGGGTCTGGAACAGCCTCACTGCCGAAGAGCTGGTCGAGCCCCTGCTGGAAAACTGTGAAGAAATAAAAGAACTGTATTCCGGCTCGCTGAACACGATTAAAGTGACGGTTCTTATAACGAAAAACGGGCCGGAAATCCAAACGGCGATTTTCAGGCTTGGCAACGCTACTGTTGTGGACAATGTTCATGCCGGCGGGATCGCATCTGCGCTCAATATAAATACCGGAACGGTTGTGACGCCCGCTACAGATAGGCATTTTCGATCTTTCCTTTTTCACCCCATCACGGGAAAGCAGATCATAGGCTTTACCATTCCGTGCTGGGATCAGGTCAAAACCCTGGCGCTGGAGGCAGCGTCTGTGACGCCACAACTCAGATATACGTCCTGGGATATCGCCGTAACGAAGGACGGACCGGTCTTGATCGAGGGAAACTGGGACGCAGAATTTTATGCGGAACAGGAACTCCTTTCTGTCGGGAACAGAAAGAAATATATAGCAAAGCTTGAGGGAAAGATCGAATGATCTACTGGCAGAACAGACTGTACAATTACGGATTTCTCGTTACAGACGATCCGGATATCCCCTCTGTCGATATTGGCGTCGACTGGAACGCATGGAGGAATACAGAGATCGGAGCGTGGAAGGTATGGCTCCATCCGCTTCAGAAATGCTATGTTTTTGAGGATGCGTTTCGCAGCTTCTTGCTGATCGGGCATGCGTACAACCCCTTTACGATGGAGAAGGATGAGCCGGAGATTTTGTCTCATCTCTCTGAGCTCTTCCAGGATCAGGGATCATTCCGGGATTATTTCGACCAGTTGACGGGACTGTTTTTCTTTGCGGTTATTGAAAAAGACCGCATCCTCTGCACCAGCGACTGCTCCGGCATGCTGGGTGCCTACTATGCAAAGATCAGCGGCCGACTGTATTTTTCTTCGCACTGCCAGCTGATTGCCGATCTTTGCGGGCTTCGGGAAGATCCCTATGTGACTCACTTGAAATCTTCCCGCCTTTTTCATTTATACGGCTGGTACTTGCCCGGCGATCGCTCTTCGTACCGGGAGATCAGGCGGATCATCCCCAATACTGAGATCCGGTACGACGGCTCTTTTCATATCGAGCGCTTTTATCCCCGAAAGAAGTATCGCATCTGCGAAGGAGAAGATTACCGGGATACGGTGCGAAAAGCGGAGGAGATCCTGCACAACAGCATGCAGCTGATTGCTGAAAAGTGGGAAAAGCCTGCGATTTCCCTGACCGGGGGAACGGACAGCAAGACCACTTTGGCCTGCGCCGCCGATCTGCAGCAGCGTTTCCGCTATTACAGCTACATTTCCATCCCGCGTGAAGCGGACGATGCAAAAGCGGCTGCCGACGTTTGCAGGGCGCTGGAGCTGGAGCATGAGATCTATTCGATCCCGGAGGACAAGGCAGGTTTTGCGGACTTTGACGAAGTCGACCGGCTGATTGAGCGGCATTACGCTTATCTTGGCAAAGGCAACCCAAACGACGTCCGCAAGAGAATTGTGCTGGCCGAGGAGTTCAAATACGATGTCGAGGTCAAGTCCTGGGTCTCCGAGATCGCAAGAGCCAGCAGATACGGCATTTATAGGAAAAAGACGATGCCCGCCAGGATGACGCCCAGACGGATGACAACAATGTACAAGGTCTTTGTACTGGACCGGGTCGCTGCTGTCCAAACAGACCGAGTTTTTGCCGATTATATCCGGGAGACCGGCCTTCGGCAGGCTGTAGAGGATAATGAGTATCCCTGGACGGAGTTTTTCGTGTGGGAGATCGTATTTGGCGGCTGGGGCAGCCTTGCCCTCGTCGGCGAGCATATGCTCAGCAACGACATTACGGTGCCCTATAACAACCGCGCGCTGCTCGACCTGATGCTCAGGACGCCTCTGGAAAAGCGTCGGACCGACCAGCTTCACAGAGACATCATGGACACCGGCGATCCCAGGCTGAATCAACTGGGGATCCATGTGGTCAACAGTAACTCAACCAAGCTTCGCGCTTATGGCGAAAGAGCCTATTTCGAAATCCACTCTCGTATTCCTTTTTAGTATTGGAGTTTTATACCATGTCCAGAAGAATCTTTACCGATGTGCCGGATGAGCTTTGGAACGACTGGCACTGGCAGTTCAAAAACCGCCTGGAAACGGTGGAAGAGCTGTCAAAGTATCTTTCCCTGACGGATGACGAGATCAAGGGGATCCAGAATTGCCTGACGATCTACAGAATGGCGATTACGCCCTATTTCCTCTCTCTGATCGACCCGGAGGACCCCTATGATCCGATCCGCCGGCAGTCGATCCCGACGGCGGAAGAGCTCTGTATCGCGCCGGAGGATCAGCGGGACCCGCTGTGTGAGGAGGTCCATTCTCCCTGTACGGGACTTACGCACCGCTATCCGGACCGCGTGCTGTTTCTGGTGACGAACCAGTGCGCAATGTACTGCCGCCACTGTACCCGCAGACGTTTTGCCGGGCAGAATGATACGGCGCTGAGCAAAAAGGAAATCGACGACAGCATTGCGTATATCGCCGCTCATCCGGAAGTGCGGGATGTTTTGATCTCCGGCGGAGATCCGATGACGCTGTCGGACGATGTTCTGGAGTATATCCTTGCCAAACTCCGCGCGATAGAGCACGTCGAGATCATTCGCATCGGAACGAGGACACCGGTCACCATGCCGCAGAGGATCACCGAAGAGCTCTGTGCGATGCTCAAAAAGTATCATCCGCTGTGGGTCAACGTTCAGTTTAACCATCCCAATGAGATCACGCCGGAATCGACCAGGGCCTGTGATCTGCTTCTGGGCGCCGGGATCCCGCTTGGCAACCAGTCTGTACTGCTCGCTGGTGTGAACGACTGTGTACACGTGATGCGCAAGCTGGTCCGGAAGCTGGTTCAGATCCGTGTCCGGCCGTATTACATCTATCAGTGCGATCTGTCGCTCGGGTTGTCCGGCTTCCGCACCTCTGTCGCCAAGGGCATGGAGATCATCGAAGGTATCCAGGGACATACGACGGGCTTCGCCGTTCCCACCTTTGTGATCGATGCGCCCGGCGGCGTGGGGAAGATCCCCATCATGCCGAATCACATTGTCTCCCAGGGGCATCGGCGCTATGTGCTCCGCAACTTTGAGGGACGGATCACGACCTATACAGAGCCGGAAGGCTATGATCCCGAGTGCCACTGTGAAGTATGCCGCGGGAAAAAAGAAGACGCTATGAATGGAGTCGTTCTGCTGACGCAGGGAAAGAAAACGACGCTTTGATCGATGAAAGTTTTATACGTAGCCACGGTGCTCAGCCATATCTGCCAGTTCCATCTGCCGTATCTGCGGATGCTGAAGGAGCAGGGGACTGAGATCCACGTGGCGGCTCACGATAATCTGGCAGTGAAAAACGGCCTGCAGCTTCGCTATACGGACCGTCATATCGAGATCCCCTTCGAGCGCTCGCCCTTTGACCGCAGAAATATCCGGGCATACCGTGCGCTGAAAAAGCTGATCGATCGGGAAAGCTATGATCTGATCATTTGCAATACGCCGGTGGGCGGCATCCTGACCCGCCTGGCGGCGAGACAGGCGAGAAAGCAGGGAACGAAGGTCGTTTATATCGCCCACGGCTTCCATTTCTTCCGGGGTGCGCCGCGAAAAAACTGGCTGCTGTACTATCCGCTGGAAAAGCATTTCTCCCGTTTGTGCGACATGGTGATCACGATCAACGAGGAAGACTATCAACTGGCGAAAAGCCAATTTCCCGTCTGTGTGGAGCGCATCCATGGGATGGGCGTCGACGAGAATCGCTTTCATCCGGTAAGCATGGAAGAACAGCTTGCCATGCGTCAGAGAGAAGGCTTGTCCGATGAGGATTACGTCGTCCTCTGCACGGGTGAACTGAACGAGAACAAGAACCAGAAGACGCTGGTTTCCGCCGCGGCGCTATTGAAAGACCGGATTCCAAATCTGAATGTCCTGCTCGCCGGCAACGGCCCCAAGGAGCAGGAACTGAAAGCTCAGATCCGGGAGCTCGGCCTGGAGGACACGGTCCGTCTCCTCGGCTACCGCACGGACCTCGAACGGGTCGTTCCGGCGGTCGACGCGGTCGTTTCCTGCAGCAGGCGCGAGGGGCTGCCGCTGAACATCGTCGAGGCGATGCTGTGCGGAAAACCGATCGTTGCGTCGGTCAATCGCGGGCATCGCGAACTCGTGGAGGATGGGGTCAACGGCTTCCTGCTTTCCCCGGATGACGCCGCCGGCTTTGCCGAACGGATAAAAATGCTATACAATGATTTCGAGACAGGAAGGACCTTTGGCAGCAAGGGAATGAGCAAAACGCAGGTCTACACGGTCGGTCATGTTCAAAATGAACTGTGGACAGTGATCAAAGACTGCTCATCATCTTTGAAGTAAGTCAGGAAACGGGGGATATCAAATGGCGGAACCTGTTCGGGTACTGCACGTTATTGCCGGCATGGGAAGTGGCGGTGCAGAATCTTTTCTTATGAATATGTGTCGCCATATGGATCGCGAGAAGGTACAATTTGATTTTCTTCTACGCAGCAGCGAAAACATTTATGTAGACGAACTAGAGGCTTTGGGATGCGGAGTGTATTATACGGATTCTTTTCCGAGGCATTGGATTCGCAATAGAATGCAGACAAAGGCAATCCTAAAGCAGAATTCTTACAGCATAATCCATGTTCATGCCAATGCGCTTCTGTACATTACGCCGCTAATTCTTGCAAAAAAGATGGGAGTGCCCTGTAGAATTATGCACAGCCATAACTCATCCATGGCTTATAAAGCGGCACTTCCAATCCATCTTTTTTTTAAAAACAGGATCCAGAGAATCGCTACACATTGTTTCGCATGTTCTGACCAGGCGGGAAAATGGATGTTCCCGGGGCAATATCAAATCATTCGCAACGCAATAGATGTTGAAAAGTTCAAATATGATCCGGAGGCTCGGGAGCAGATTCGCAATGAAATGCGTATTCCTGCCGATGAGTTAGTCGTTGGGCATGTAGGCAGGTTTTGGGAACAAAAAAACCACGCATTTCTTCTTTGTGTTTTTTCAAAGATACTGCAGCAAAAGCCAAATGCTTATCTGGTTTTGGTCGGAGAGGGTGGCTTGAAAAACCAAATCAGAGAATTGGCTCTCAGCTTAGGCATCAGCACACATGTGATTTTTGCAGGTGTGCGAAAAGATGTCAATAAAGTGTTGAGCATGTTTGATGTTTTTGCGTTTCCTTCACTTTATGAAGGGCTCAGCGTAGTTTCTGTTGAGGCCCAAGTCAACGGGCTGCCAGTGATTTGCTCTGAGGCTACACCGAGTTCTGTTTTGTTCTCGGAGTATTCCAAGCAAGTTCCCCTTTCTTGTGGGGAAGAAACCTGGGCCGGGCAGCTGCTTGCGGCGGCGGGGCATCGATGCGACGTAACGCAGGAAATCCGCCAAGCCGGTTATGATATTGAGCTTGAGGCAAAAAAATTGCAGGACTTCTATTGTGAGCATGGAAAATAAGCGCCGCAGATTGTGATACTGGGAGGATAAAATGAGCTATAAATATTCTGTGATCATCCCTGTTTACAATGCGTCGTCTACTCTTCGTAGATGCTTGGATAGTCTTGTAGGCCAGACTCTGGGCAGAGCGGAACTGATCTTGATTAATGACGGCTCCAAAGATGAGAGCCTGCGTATCTGTTGCGAGTACGAAAACAGATATGTTGAAGTCAAGGTGATTGATCAGCAAAACGCTGGCGCGGCAGCGGCCAGAAACGCTGGCCTTGATGCGGCGGAAGGAACGTACATCAGCTTTGTTGACAGCGACGATTACGTTCCGGACAACTACTTTGATATACTGGATCAGGCGGAAGACTCTGATTTTGCGATATATTCATATGTTCGAGTCGTGGGAGATAATCGAATCCCGGTTATTATTCCGCCCAGCATCATAGACCCTATTAATCACGTAGATCGAGTCATCCGAGTTGTTGAGAACCGATTTGCCTCTCCATGGAACAAACGATACAAAAGAAGTATCATTGAAGAAAACACAATCCGATTTAAAAAGGATCTGATCATCGGAGAGGACTTTTTGTTCGGACTGACTTATATGCTCTGTTGCCATAGCAGCTTCGCTTGCAACGACAGCATATATTTTGTAGATGAGAGTTCAAGCGTTTCGGTTACCAGAAGCGCCAAATACAAGCCAACGCAATATGCAAAAATCTATGAATATGCATTCCCGACTGTCGAGCAGTGTTCCTGGGATGATAAAGATCGCAAGCGTTTGCTGCAGCAGCTGGATTATCTGTTCTGCCGTACTTCTTTCGTTGCCGCAACTCATCTGCAAAAGACGGGAAGCGGTGAGTACTCGCTGAAAGAACTGCTGCAGGGCTTTTATGATCAAAGCCGCTGGGCTGTTCAACCGCTGAATGCGACACACGCCTTGATGAAACGATGCATTAAGAACAAAGCGTTACTGGTTTATCGGGCAATATCATTCATCCATAATCGTCGGGGGAGCAAATAAGAGATGCGTCCGTCGATGGGTGCAAAGCCGGTTTGAAGAGAGAATCGCACCGCATAACCGGCCATTTAGGAGGCCTGTGAAATGGGCAATACACTGCGAGAACTGCAACTTTGTGAACTTCAGATATTGAAAGACGTCAGGATAATCTTTGAACGACATGGCCTGAAGTACTACCTCAGCGGAGGAACACTTCTCGGGGCTGTGAGACACAAAGGTTTTATCCCCTGGGATGACGACATCGATATCATGATGCCGTACGAAGACTACCGGCGGTTTTTGGAAGTTGCGCAGGAAGAATTGGGAGAACAATATTTTGTTCAGAACAGCGAAACCGATCCAAGCTATGCATTTGCCTATACTCATATCCGGAAGAATAATACGACAGTTTTAAGCGAGTGGGATCATTTATATTATTCTCATCACGGTGCATGGATTGATATAACCCCTTTGGTATATGTAAAAGGAAAAGAAGATCGTCAATATAAGAATTTTCTTCTTCGAATTTGCTATTTCCTCATTATGAACGAGAACGCATTTAGAGTTACTGAGGAATGGCTGGTGAAACAGAGCAGCGCAAGGATGGTCCGCCTGGTCAAGCTGGTACGAAAACTGCCGGAATCGCTTCGGAGATGGATCCGAAAAAGATTGCTGCACGTGGTTATACATGAAAAACGTGGCAAGCTCATCAGCTTTATCTGGTCAAGGCTGTCCGTGCCCATTCCAACCGAGGCCTATGAAGGAGAACCGGTGATGCTTCCGTTTGAAGACGACGTTTTTCCCGCGCCGAAGGGTTATGAGCAGTTCCTGACCCTGTCCTACGGAGACTATATGACGCCTCCGCCGCCCGAAAGACAAAACGGCGGGCACGGATCAAAACTGACCATCGATCTTGAGCATGATTGGACAGAGTATTGTAAAGATTTGAATTGATATTTTGGCTTTTCGTTATTTTCAGTCCCTCGCCGTAAAAGCGCAAATCGCGCTATCCACTGTTCGTCAATTTCGAGCGGGAGTATGATCCGTCCGATGAAGGCGGATGAGATGACTTCGAGCGGACAAAAATCCAATGATTTTTTGTGTTTAAATCATTTACTGATTACATGGAGAATGCGATTGTGGGTAAAACAATAGTTCTGTCGCCTATAGATCTGCGAAAGCTTCAGTTGATCGAGCTGGATATGCTCGTCGAAGTTGACAGAGTCTGCAGAAAAAACAATATCCCTTACCGGATCACTGGAGGCACGCTCCTCGGTGCTGTCAGACACAAGGGATTTATCCCCTGGGATGACGATGCGGATATCAATATGCTCCGGGAAGACTATGAGAAGTTTAAAAAGGTCGCCGATCAGCTCAACCCAGAAATATGCTTTTTCCAGGATCATGACACGGATCCGTGTTATCGGTGGGGCTATGGAAAAATCAGGAGGACTGGAACAAAATACGTTCGGACGGGACAGGAACATCTGAAGTTTGAAACAGGAATTTTTATCGACGTGTTCCCGCTTGATAACGTCCCGAATTCCCTGATCGGCAGAGTACTGCAGGACTGGCATTGCTTTATCCTCAGAAAGATTCTGTACTCGGAGGTTGGAAGAGTATCGGATAAAGAGAACCCGTCGGCAAGAAAGCTATATACGCTTCTGTCCAAGATTCCGGTCGACGTTGTTTTCCGATCCTTGAAACGAATGACACGAAACAACAGGGACAGCGATCCAAACGATGTCAGAGTGCTGACCTTCAAAGCTGCGGGAAAGCTCTATACGAAGAATTCGCTGAAGTCCCGTTACGGCGTGAAAAAGGAATGGCTGAGAGAATTTGCCGAATATGACTTTGAAGGCAAAAAGCTGATGGGACCGAAGAATTACAACGACTATCTCACCTACATGTACGGCGATTACATGACGCCGCCTCCGCCGGAAAAAAGGGGACAGCACTCTCCCGTTTCCGAACTCGACTATGGCGGATTATATAAGGAGATGGACTGAATGAAGATCTATGGCGCGATCCTGGCAGGCGGAACGGGAAAACGGATGGGGCCGCATACGCTCCCCAAGCAGTTTCTTTCCCTGGCCGGAACACCGGTTATCGTTCTGACGCTGAGAGAGTTTCTCAAAAATGAGCGTTTTGACAGGATTTTTATTGCCATCCACCCTGAATGGAGAGCCTATCTGACAGAGCTGCTGCCGGCTTATCTGTCCCAGAAAGAGCTGGATCAGCTGCAGATCGTCGACGGCGGAAAAGAGCGTATTTTTTCTTTTATCAATATTTTGGAAGCCGTGATTGGACAGAGTGGTCTCAACAGCGAGGATATTCTGATCTGCCACGACTCTGTGCGCCCCTTTGTGACGCAGCAAATGATCAACGACTGCATCGACGCAACGCTGGAGGACAAGTTTGCGCTTACCGTAGTGCCGACGACAGATACCATCCATGTCTCTCATACGCCCAAATATATCGACGGCACGTTGGACCGAAACGGACTGTATAACGGGCAAAACCCCGCCGGATTCAATATCGAGCTGCTGAAAAAAGCAATCGACAGTTTTACCGATAACGCGAAAGAGAGCGTGACCGGGACAACACAACTGATCCTGAAGCTTGGTTACAAGATCAGACTGGTGGAAGGCAGCACGAGCAACTTTAAAATCACGACGGACAATGATCTGGACGTTGCCGATCGCATAGAAAGAGCGCGCCCCATGACCAGAAACATCAGTCTGCTTGACTGCACGCTGAGAGATGGCGGCATTGCCATTGACTTCAATTTCGGCGCGGAGCGGATGCAGTCGATCAAGTCTGCCCTGGAAGCATCCCGGGTGGATTATATCGAATGCGGATACATCAATGAGAAAAAAGGATCTCCGACCGACATAACCTGCTTTGACAGCGAGCAGTCAATCAAAAATACGCTCCTTGCATCAGGCAAAAAGCCTGGCGTCGGCTATCTGGCGATGATCGACTACGGGACCTACGACGTTAATCGCCTGCTGCCTGCCGATGCGGCGGGGATTGACGGGATCCGCCTGGCTTTTCATAAGGAAAGCTGGAGAGAATCCATCGAATGGGGCAGGATCATCCTTCAAAAGGGTTACCAGCTGTTTATCCAGCCCATGGTCACGATGCGATACTCCGATGAAGAGTTCCGGGAACTGATCGCTGTATGCAACCGGGAGTTGCCCGAGGCCAAAGGCTTCTATATCGTCGACAGCTTTGGTCAGATGGATAGCATGGCGCTGCTCCACAAGCTGGAAATCGCGGATCATGCGGTCCTGCCGGGCATAAAACTCGGGTTCCATGCCCACAACAACCGGCAGCTTGCATTTTCCAATGCCTGCGCCTTTGTAAGCGCTCCCACGGAACACGATCTGATGGTTGATTCCAGCATCATGGGAATGGGCAAGGGGGCCGGCAATCTCTGCACGGAACTGATCATTCCGATCCTTCTTGAACAAGGAAAGGGTTATGAAACGGCTGAGATCTATGGCCAGATCTCGTCTTATTTTTCCAAGCAATTGACGAAGACCCCCTGGGGTTACAGTCTGGATTATTATCTGGCGTCGCTTTACGGCTGCACTCCGAGCTACGTCAAGATTTTTGATAGGGATGAACGGGTAGACACAGGAATCCTGGTGGATCTGCTCAAGCATATGCCGGAAGAAAAAAAGGCCGCCTGCGACAGAGCCTTTGCCGCTCACTATCTGAGCGAGTATTTTGAACATGGAGAAAAATAGGAGAGCGTACTTTTCACAGATCAGCAAATACCGTGCCGCTATGATGGGGCTTGCGATCCTGATGATTATGTTTTGTCATCTGGATGTCGCGCAAACCCATAATGGCGGAGAGACGACGAAACTCGCCAGATATTTGCAGACCTTTACCGTAGGCGTTGATATCTTTTTGCTTTTGTCCGGCTTTGGCCTGTACTATTCTTATACGAAAAAAAGGGGTTCATATTTTGCCTTTGAAAGGAAAAGGATCTCCCGGGTACTCCCTATGTATCTGTTGATCGGCGGGACGACGTATCTGATTTATGATATTCTGATCGCTCACCTTTCAGTGAAGATATTTATCAAGGATATTACCTTCCTGTCTTGGTATTTTTCCGGCAGCACCAGGTACTGGTATATTTTGGCCATCATCATTTTTTATCTTCTGTTTCCCTTGATTTACCGCTTGATCTCCGGAGGGAAGATCCCTCTGCTTTTGACCGCAGTTTTCTGCATTTGCTGGTGGTTTGTGGTTGAAACATTCAGTTTGAATTATGGGATGGTTTATCTCTTTCGTATTGCTTTGTCCAGACTGCCTGTTTTCATCCTTGGCGCTTATTTTGGGAGACTGTCCTATGAGAAGAAGGCAATTCCGGGAGTTGCAGCGGCATTAACAGGTCTGACCGGTTACGTTGCCTTGGTCGTACTGAAAAGATTCACGCCGTATCCGCTCTATGCCTATTTATATTATCCTGTGCGGGCCTGCCTGGGTGTTTCCCTCGTGATCACGGCGATTGCCGTTCTTGAATTCCTTTCGAAAAAAGCGCCAAGCCTTCAAAGCCGGATTCTACAAGTTCTTGAATGGTTCGGCGGGCTGACGCTGGAGCTTTACCTTCTGCATCAGAGTTATCTGATTTTGCTTGATTATCCGGCCGGGCTTTTTTCTTACTGCTTTGCAGCATTTATTCTGCCGACTCTGACAGCGGCGATCATCTTCCTCGTCAGAAAGAAGAGGAGAAAGGTTAAAGCAGCCGTATGAAAATCTACAGCATTTTTGATGATTTTGATCGCGAAGCGATTGAAACGATCGAAGCGGCCGGCGCGGAACTGTGCGTTCATCCCCTGGGCGTTCCCAGACCCGACAGCCGTCAAATGACGGAGATCCTCCATAACTATGACTGTGTGATCATCGGAACGAGCCAGAAGATCACGGAGGATATGCTTGCGGATATTACGGCACCGCGTATTATTGCCACCGCTTCCGTGGGGCTTGACCATATCAGGATCCCAGAGGAGAAAAGGTCTCTGATCACCGTCATCAACACCCCGAAGGCAAACGCACAGTCAGTGGCCGAATATACGAGCGGCTGTGCGCTGTCCTGCTGCAAACGGCTGACAGAAGGAGTGCAGT
>JAEEGL017169553.1_pt1 | contig 14959 bp, 9 predicted proteins | sample 9134231 | NCBI WGS metagenome assembly JAEEGL01 (sample SAMN16246548, study PRJNA631951) | gut metagenome | biome: gut microbiome; feature: rumen; material: fiber-attached | host: Bos | place: Iran: Karaj | collected 2018-10
CAACACCTCCGAAGCACCATAGGGGATTCGAACCCCTGCTTTCAGTTTGGAGGACTGACGTGCTAACCACTAACACTAATGATGCATATAAAATATCGGTAGAGAGGGAATCGAACCCTCACTTCTTTCGAAACTAGATTTTGAGTCTAGCGCGTCTACCAATTCCGCCATCCACCGTTTGGAGCAATAAAAAAAGGAACCTTTTTAGGTTCCCTTATATTACTCTCTCAATTGTAATATAAAGGAATCATACTTCCAACCCCCACAAACCTGAGAGTGAATATGAATATCCATAAAGAAGGATAGATGTCTGATTTTGTGTTACAATTTTATTATTTTTCTTAAAATTGAAATTCATAATCTACTCCTTTCCTTATTTTTTATATATATATTTCTATTTAGTGGTAATTGAAAAATTACTTTTTTAATATAGGCCATTGGCCCCTAACTTTTCCAATTTTTCTTTCAAAGAATCAGAATATTTATAAGGAATTCCCCATATTATACTGGCCAATTGACTTACCATAGAACACCTACAATTTGTCTTTCCTCCAAGATTAATTGCATATGTCATGGCCTCATTCCAAGAATGGGCCTGTGTCAAACACCAATATGTTTCAGCTAAAAGATTCCCCAGGGAAAATTCATCTCCCTTTTGAGACATGTTAGCTAATTGCTTTATTGAGTACTTTTTTAAAAGTCCACCTGCCAATTCCTTAAACTCTTTTGAATCCTCTTTATCCTCTTGAAAATCAAAAACAAGATCATTTACTTCTTCTAAAAGAGAAAAACTGTTAGCATCATAAACAGGTGCCAAAAAACCACACCCTTCTAGTTCTCCTAAAAAGAACTCCCTTTTGTGGATTTTATTAAACCATTTATTTATTGTTTCCTTTATATTCTTTTTATTTTTTATAGAATCATTCAGGGCAACAATCATTGTGGTGACTTCGGAAGTAAATCCCTTTTTTATTCTGTCTTCCAAATCATAAAATTCACCTTCATTTTTAAGGTAATAGCTTCCTACAATGTCTCCAATAATAGCAGGTGTTGTTAAATCCATATTTTAATTTTCCTTTATAAGAATAAAGAGAAAAAACAAAATCTAGAAAGAAAATTTAAATGTACAACAAGTACGATGACATAAACATTTTAAAATAAATTTTTTTATTTTAAATTTAAAAATGTTTGGCTACTTAAACTTTCACCAAACATTTTACTTTAAGCATTTGGAATATTTATTTCTGACACGGTATCTAATTGACCCAGGGCAGACATTGTATTAATTGTGAGCATTTCCTTTCCTGCTTCCTGGATAGGGCTTATACCACTTTCCATTCCCGCTAATACTGATTTTATACTAGCAGCAGGGGCTTTGTTTGCAAATGGTTGTACAGCCATATCAATTTGGTATGCAGGAATCAATGTAGGCTCTTCCTTCAATAAACTTATAGGGATATCCAAAGTTTTTGGAATTTGAATTCTCCACAAATCCATATTGTTTACTGTAGAACAAAGAATTTCCATAAGAGAACTTCTCTTCAAGGCATCAGGGTCAGAAAGTAACACTTCAGGATTTATGCTGGCTGCAACATTGAAAGTAATACCTGCTGAAATTGCATTATCCTTTTTGTGTTTGAGGCCGTAAGGGTCTTCTACTTCTCTTTCGATACCCTTAGTGATCAATTTTTGATTTTCATCAATCCACCAACCACTATCACTCTTGTCTTGTTCATCAAGGCCTGTCCAAACGTGTTCAGGTTCCCATTTAATATAAACAGGGAACAGGATTTCTTTTATTTTTGCATTGTAGTAATCCCTCTTTTGTACCATTAATGCATTTTGGAATTCTGTAAACAATGCTACTCCAGGTTTTGAGGTATCCACATTATTTATTTTGGCTGTTGCATAATATTCATCCAAAGTTTGTACTTCGTCAATATCAAATACAGAGTAGTCTTTTCCAGTTAATACCTTTAAGGTTGCAATATCATTATTTGTAGGTACATACATTTTAGTACCAATTTCTGTCGCAACCTCTTTCAAGGAATCTATATAATTAGAAATTCTGTTCAAAATTGTTCTACTCATTACGTAGTACAAACCATTCTGAGGTTTATAAGCCCATTTATAAACTTCCTCTACGTATCTGATTTCCAATCCATCATACAGTTTAGTATCATTATTCCATTTCTTAGAGGAATGAGGATTTGGATTTGACAAATAATCAACCTTAACATAAACGGCGTTAGTCATTTGTAAACCAGTTTTTGGTTCATCTAGACTATTAACTCTATCACTAAAGGAATTTCTAGGCTGTACAAATTGTATCTTCTTTTTCTTTAATGATATTTTTTCTCCTGTTGGGATATTTTTAACAGGGGAGTTAACATTGTCACTTGCAGCTGCATCTGCCCTAAGGAACGTAATTACCCTTTCAAGGCCTCTTAAATTCCAATAAGAACCTGATCTCTTGTTAAATCTTAGGTTAACCCAATACTTTCTTACGTGGTACAAAACATTCAAGTAGGCCCAAAGTACAGCTGCTGGGTTCTTCAAAATATCGTATGTGGAAGAATCATTTATAGGGAACTCAGTTGGATAATCCACATTGTAATTATAATTTGTGTCAAAGAGTGCTGTTTCAGCAGGAACACCATTAGTAGTGGCTCCCTGGAGGACTGCATTTATATTTGTAACAAGTCTCATAAACTTTGTAGTGGCAGCAGCACAATCTCCCGACTTAAATTGATTTCTCAAATTATATACTGCGGATTTAACAGAGTTCAAATACTTTAAACGAATTCCTGTTAACTCCTCCAATGTATTTTGTTCCAAATCATCAGTTTTGAAAACTCTTCTTACAATTGCCAATGCATCATCATAAGCAATATCCTCTGTATAGGAATCCGTCCAACCACTTGAGTATTGAGCATTGTTATACTCTTTTTCTATAACTTCCTGAATATGGTTGTCTACAGATTTTTTATAAACATCATAAATTAAATAATCTTTCAAATAGGCAGCAGCATATTGTTTGAACTGCTCAAGCCATTTAATTTGTTGAGTAATAGTATCATAGAATACATCGTATTGGTCAATTGGATCATACCAAACAGAATGTGCTCCCTGGTTATCCTGATACCTTTGAATAGCAGGCCATCTTTGACAAGTTTTTAACAAGTTTGTTAATTTGGTTGCATTTACCCAACTAGTTCTTTTGTAGAATGGACTTACAGAATAGAATGTTATGTTTATTGTGTTTGTTTTTAATTCTGTATAACCATTAGGCCATAAACTCCAGAACCAGTTCCACCAACCACTTCCATCTGTACTACGACCTGCTATTACTTCATCCATATAACTTGCTTTTCCTGGGAAAGTATTAACATAAGGAGTTACAGCAGTTGTCTTTTTTACTATACCAGTTGTGGCGAATTCTTCTGCAATATTTCCCCATAGGAATCCTCTACTATGCAAAATAGGGAAGCTATGGAAATTGTAGTGACCATAGTAATTCCAACCAGGAATCATAATGGATTCTTTTCTACCGTATTTGTTCATAAACCTCTTTGTAAAAGGGAACAAAGTAGGTGATTTATAATCCCACAAATCATTGATATGATCAAATCTATTGTTGTCATTTAATGTATACCTTTCAATGATGTTAGAGGATTTTTTATTTCTGGCTGATTCATTATCTTTCCATTCTTTTTGAATAAGGTTATTTGTTGGTAAGTTATATTTAATCATGCTTGGGTAGAAATAAATATTGTAAGTTGGTTGATACAATAATGTCCATTCCCAAGTATAATATTTATATCTAAACCAATAACAATGCCAGTGACACCAGTGTCTTCTGCTGTGCCAACCCCAACCCCAGTGAGGTTTTAATGCCCAACCCCATCCTAAAGCATAGCTTTGTTCAATTCTGGCGACACCACAAACTAAAGAAAGAATTTCACTAGAGGCTTTGTTACTGATAGGTAAAGTAACCCAAACATTTCTTACACCATTTTGATACATAGCCTTTATTTGGTTACTCCAAGCCCTACCTGCCTCATAATAGGAAGCATAATGTTTATAGGAATCATACCTTTCATAGTTTGGAAGCCAAGCCTGACCGCAGGTTAAGTTGGCACTCATAGAGGAAGGAACAATCATATATTTTACACAATGGTGTCTCCAATTGTTCTGTTTGTGATCAGCAGCTGCATACTTCCAATCATCGTGATCTATATGCCAAGAAATTTCTCCCTCAGAATTTGTATATGATTGATTGAAGTGATCAAGAACCGGAATCAATCTAAAGTCAGTTTCTGTATAGTCAGGCTGATAAGGAATGTTATCCTCTTTCCTTGTTTGGTATTGGAAAGTACCATAATAGCTTTCTAGGAATTCAGTAGACCACCAAATCCATCTACTTAATCTTCCGTTTGTGTATTTAAAGCATTTATAGTATCTCCAGTCAATCCAATAACATAAGTAACCGTATCCATAATACCAGGTATATCTATTTCTTTGATATACATATTTTGGATAGTAAGTATCGGATCTATAGGTTACATATCTTTCGGTGTTGGCATTTATTTTTAGACCAAAAGCTGGGTCGTTTGTTACTACAGCATTTCTTTCGTTAGGAGTAATGGCAGTAACCATATCAGCATATGTACCACTGTTCTTAAAGTTCTTTGTATGTTCAAAACCTCTTATTCCGTTAAAGTTAGAACCGTAATACAATGAGTAACTATCCATTGTAGGGACTGTGGCCAGGTTTTCATTATTTATTTGACAGTAACCTTCTACTGTTAAAGGAGAGTAGAATTTTCCGTGAGGTCCTCCATAAAGGAATGGGGAATTTTCAACTACTCCATCACCAACCGTTTTCTTTGATGCAAAATCACTATCTTCTTCCGGTGTATATTCCTGAACTTCCTGTGGTTTTCCATCCACATAAACTATTTTTGTTTCATCAGATTTTACTGTAGGAGTGGCTCCACTTAGTGCCCCTCCTGGGTTCTTTTTACCCTTGTTGTTAGCACTACTTCCATCAGGGGCATTAACGGATACAGAAACAGCGTTTACCTGAGACATTGCTTTATTTTTTGATTTGCTCTTATTTAAGAACATATTCAAAAGCTTTGAGCCAGGAATCTTTAATTTACACTTAAACAATGAGAATGACATATCAGAATAATTATCATCCCCATATTGTTTAGGGATAACCATATTAAAAGGTTCATCTTCTCCAAACTTCCTTCCCATCTTTCTTTCTGCATCTTCTTTGGCCCTTTCCTCACAGAAATCCTGGAATTCAGAGTTACTGTTTTTGGCCATTATTTGGTAGCCAGAGTTTAGAATACTAACATCCTTACCGTTTGTAGCAGCAATTTCCTGCATGTACAAATCCAAATCACTCATACCATCATCTGGATTTGAGAATAATTGTTTCCAGAAAGGAGTGTGGGAGAATGCATTAGACCTTATTGATTTATTTGTAAAATCAGAATCCCTAAAAAACTTGGTTCCATTTTCATCAACAGAGTTCCAGTTGGACATAACGGCTCTTCTGTTATCATAATAATTAAGAATTTTTAGGAATCTCTGTTTAGAATTTGATAAATCCCCACCGTGGAATAATTTATTTGTGTATGGTCTTCCCGTTGGATTATCTTCATTAAAGGCCAACCCATTTTCCCTATAGGAGAACATTTCATCATAGAATGTAGAAACATTCATATCCTCTTTAATATTTCCATCGTCAAAAGGATACCAATATGTGGAGAGTGGGAATTTATTTATTTCATACATCTGCTCATTTGCAGGTGTGCCCAAGGCCTCATTGTCAACACCGTATCTTGTGGATACAGCCATATTTAAGGATGCATAGGATTCTACTTGTGCCAAATCTACGTTTAGAGCACTGTCTCCTTTTTCCGCCATATCCTTTAATTCCTTAACAGGGGCATCATCCATTAAACCATACGTAAGTGTGGTTACATATTGTGGAACTTGTAAAACTCCATCATCACCTAAAAGTTCTGTATATGACATAAGACCTTCCTGCATATACATAGAAAGGTCCCACTCGTTCATATATGTGGATTCTATACCAAAACACCTATTCAAAAATAACTGAAGTGTTTTGATATTATCATTTACTTGTTTAAAGGCAGGGAATCTGAAAGAACCTACATTTCTTTTGTACAAAATATTTTGCATATCAAAAGAGGATTCAATTATGTTTTTCTTCTGTTCTTCTTCATCACTACCTGTTAAAGTTTTTTCTGAATAACCATCATCTACATCTACAACTTTGTGAGAAATATAAGGAGGGAAGGCCAAAGAAGTATAAACATAAGGCTCAGTTCCTAAACCTTCATCAACTTCAAATTGATAGTTTATGTTTGTTCTCCAGGAGCCTCTTAAGTCTTTTCCAATTAAACCCTGTAAACCTGAAGGGAATAATAAATGGATATCATTAATGTTTCCTGATATAGTTCCCAGACGGTTGTACACATCCTTAGAACCAACAGGAACCATATAAGTTTCATAAAATCTCTGAATGAATTGTTTAGTAACCATACCATCGATCTGGTTGGCAACTTCGTATCCTTCCTCAGGAATTATGTCAGAATAGAGTTCGTTTGGGGGAGTCATTAATGTGGAAGCTAAATCAGAAGCACCCCCATCATCCTCTTTAGCCTGCTGTCTAGAAACATAACCTAATTTAGCAGCCTCTGCAAAAGATTTTGGAATTTCTGTTAAAATTTCATACTCAGGAATTACTACTCTTCTTCCTGAAGAATCCTTTCTGTATTTTGTGGTTTTTGAAAAGTTATTCAAACCTTCCCTTTGGAGGGCAGAAACTTGCAAAATGTTGTCTATTCTGTACATATTTAATTTAGTTTACTTCGGAGATTTTTAGGAATCAAGTTTTCCAAAGTTAGAAGTTATAGAATCTGAAACGGCCTGTGATGCTGTTTTGTCCATAGAGTTTTTCATTTCCTGTAGAGAACTTAAAATGTCTTTTAACAATGACAACATCTCCGGAGTATGATCTACTTTTCTTTCTTCTTTTTTGCTTTCAGAAGCTTTAATGGCTTCCTCTATAGAATTTCCATTTACATTAGCGTTTGCATTTGGACCACTTATTTTTTCCAGGGCACTAAGATTTTCAGCATTAAGTTCTGATGTGGCCTTTTGAATATCCCTCAAGGCATTTGCAACCTGTTTTAATCCTCCTGAAGTATCTGCTAATTTAGAAAGGCTGTTTGCCAAGGTTTCTATTTTCTTTGCAGAACCATCATCAGTAATTTTTCCTAACCTTTTTGCAAATGTTTCTGCAAAGTTCATAGCACTCATTACAGACCACATTTTTCCAAATTTTGGACCTTTGAATGAGTTTACGGATTTAGAGAATTCATTTAAACTCTTTATGGCCTCATTTAATGGTTCTAGGTTTGGAGTAGTTGCTCCCTTAGAGGCATTACTTAATGCCTTTAATCCCCTTGTAGTTAACCAAACAGAACCCACCATTGCCCATAAACCAATGGATGCTGTAAATAATAAACCTGCCAATGTCCAAGAAACTAAATTGAATGCAATCAAAGGTGTAACCAAAAGAATCATAGAGGAAGTAAACTCTATCATAAATTTTGTAAATTCCTGGATTCCTTCTGAATCCACATCACTCATGGATTCTAATGAGGCAGAAAGATTCCCCATAACACCTGCTAAGGCTTCTATAAATTTTACAACTAATGAAACGGATGCAATTGCCAGACCCACACTAAACATCAAAGGAACAAACAACCCAGCCAATGCTATGGATGTTACTGCAACAGTTACCATTAATATAACCATAAGGCCTAATGCCTTAATGGACAATAGCATTTCCTCTGCCCCACCAAAATTAGCAATAGCAGGTTTCAATATACTGGAAACCAATAACATCACACCAGCAATTGCTACAACTAATAATGAGGCAACCCCCAATGTTAAAAGGGCTAAACCCATCAAGGTCAATGAGGCTCCATTTGCAAGAGTACCTAATAACATACCAGCCAAGGCAACTGATATTATAACAAGAGAGAATATTGCAACTGCAATAGCGGCCCCAATCATATTGTCCACACCACCGAAATTATTTATGGCTGGCCCAAGTATTAAGGAAGTTACCCACATTACACCTGCAATTGCTACAATTAACAAGGAGGCCATTACTGTGGCCAAAAGAGCCTGGGGTACTTTTGCGGTATCCAATTTACTCAAAACCTTAATTGCTATAATTGGAATTGAGATTATTAAACTCATTGTAAATAAGGCCATCATCAAGGCAGCAGGATCCTGTTGAGCAAGAACAATTACAACTATGGAAGTTAACAGAATCAAAACTGTTACAGCAATCATTAAACCTACCAAATCGTGTAATTGTTTTTCAGGAACTTTAGACAAATCCTTAATACATTTGGTTAACATAAATAGCATTCCTGTAATTAAACCTGCTATTAATGCCATATTCATTAAACCTTGACTTATAATTTCCTGAGGTATAATTCCTAAAACAATTGTTAGGATAGCTACAACTGCTACTAAAACAGTAATTTGTTTTACAATATTGGCAAAGGCGTCCAAGGCCTCTGGTTTGAGATTTTTAATTGTCAGGGATATAACTGCTGTAAATACAACAATCATAGCCATAGTTGCCCTTGCAATCATCATAGCACTCTTAAGGCCTGCGTCTATTTCATCCCCAAAGAAATAACATACTAAGGAAAGAATAACTATTGTGGCTATAAGATTGGTTACACCTTTTACCATTTGTACAATGTTACTATTTTTTCCACCTTCCCCTAATATCCTATTTACAGCTGCTGAACTCAACTCTAAAAGGAAAATTGTGGCCACAGTGATCAACACAACGGATGTGAGTAAACCAATGGATTTTCCAAATCCATCCCAAATAACTTCATGGAAGATGGATATAATCATAAAGGTTATAGCCATAGTCATAAATAACTGGCTAAAGGCTTTTATCATTCCTACTATGGAACCTTCTTCCTCTATCAATCTTCCATTCTCATCAACCTTTAGGCTTTTTGGAGGATTTGCATTATACATGCTTTCTATTTTGGTCAAACCGAATATAAGTGCACCCATGAGACCAACAAGGAACGTTACAGAGGCTAATGCTGCCGCACTAGGTTGAATAAGGGAAAGAATACCTACCGCAACTGATAACAATACAACACCTGTTGCTATAGATTCCAAAGGACCTGCTAATTCATTCAAGTATTGTGTAAATGTTTTTCCTGGAGAACCACTGTCCTCCTCATCAGTTGTTTCTTTCTTTATTTCACCAGCAGAAATTTCAGCCTGGCCACCTGCGGGGTTACCTGCACCTTTATCAGAAAGAGTTTTCAGGATGTCCTTTAATATTCCGCTTAATTTATTTGTTGTTACTCCAAATCCTGATGCAACTAAACTTGGAAGATTGGAGGCTTTAGACAAACCAGAAACTTCTGTACCTGATTCATCTAATTCTATTTTATCCAAAGGAGTTGTAAAGAATTCATCAAATTCATCTACTTCTTCGTTTTCCCCTAAATCAACTACTCCTCCTGGGTTTTCTTCAGCTTCTGTAATTTTACGTTGATTTTCTAAAAGACCCCCCAACATACTACCTGACTCTTTAAGGAGCTCAATAATATTTTTAACACCTTTTTCTGTTGGGCCCTCTTTCTCTTCTCTAGAATCATCCTTTTTGGCTTCTTTTTTCTCTGTTAGTTTTAAACCTTCACCTAAATCAGTTATGGCATCATTAAGGGAACCAATAGATTCATTTAAGTCAGAAATATTCCCTTCCAAACTAGAAGATGCCTTTGTGTTTTTATTTATTGCGTTTGTATTGTTAGAAACCGTTTTGTTACTTAAGTTATCTGATTTAGCCATACCTTAATTAGTTAGGGAGTCTTTTTCATCCTAGCTTACTTGAAGTAATACCATCTGGCTCTCTTGTCTGCTTTATCACCAGAAGCACCTACACCTAAAATGGCCTGAGAATACAAACAAGTAACTACAAGCATTGGGATTTCTGTTTTTCCGCTTACCATAGGTCCTAAGGAATTCAGGCCCTCTAAATCTACGTGGATAGGAACCATTCCATTCATAAATAAATGACCAATTCTATCAATTTCCCCATTTGGAAAAACGTGTACATAATCCATTCCAAAGTAGCCTTCCCCAAAGAATATTGGTTTACCATCTGAGCCCATCTTGGATCTTAAAACTTTTTTCTGTCCATTGTAGGCCCACCACTCTGACTGCCATCTTTCAACAAAACTGAGTACTTCCAAATAATCAGTAGCCAAAATTTTTATTTTTACCTCGTTGGATTCCCCTTCTACTCTTTTTTCATTTACCAACATTCCATTAACTTTTTTGAAAGGTAGTTTAGGAAAACCTAAACCCTCTATGCCAACTATTTGAGCTAAGGCTTTTTCATTTAATTGGGCACAGGACCCTAGAACATCGTTACCAGTTTTTATATTGTATTCACAAAGAACGCTTTGTCCAGGAGGGTTTTTTCCTGAGCTACCCCATACCATATCTAAAACTGATTTACCTGATGTAACTGAGCTAGGTCTGCCAGAAGAAATAATTTGTTCTTCCTGTTTAGGGTCTCTAGGGTCTAAAGAGCCCTTTTGATCAAATTGCAATTCATTAAAAAAGTTCCTAACGGAGTTCTGATGTGTATCATCCGTGGAGAAAACTAAGGCTGTTGGGTAGAAGGCGTTTGGGTTAAACCAGTTTAAGTCGCTTAAGTAATCCATCCTCTTTTGGATGTCATCATAGTTTATAACGCTATTTTGTACTGTAACTCCATTCTGTCCTGCTGGCATTTTTTTACCCCTTAACCTACTAATCCACCTCTAGCAGGTGTATGTATCAATCTAATAGGATTCTCTTTCCACTCACTTTCTATTTTGGCAATGGCTTCTTCTCCTTCCTTTTGTATTCCTTCACGAATTGGAACATTGCTATCTGATCTTAATAAATCCCTAATGGCACCAATGGAGAATTTTACATGAGCCTGACATAATTGAATTACCTTAGGCCAATCCTCAAATTCTACATCATCAAAATCCCTAGACCAACAAAGCCATTTTATATTCAAGAATCCTGACATTGTAGAGTAACCCTTTGCAAATAAACCTTTTCCTGGAATATGAATTTTAGAAAGTTTTTCTCTCCTCATCATATTTTTCATTGTATTTGCAATTGGCCATTGAGCTGCCATTTCACTGTAGGCACTTCCTCCTGCAGAGGAACTACCGTCCCAACCTGGAACAGGTTTGTTATATCTAAGGCCAGTATTAAATTTTGACCCCTGAGCAGTTCTTGTATAAAGAGAAACGTCAGTTCCTAATGCTGCTAAAGGGGAAATACCGTTTAATGATTTACCATTTGCACCTGCGGTTGTAACCCAGGCAATTGCTTTGTAAGCAGGATATGGTTCTGTTGGATAAGGAATCAAATAATCACCTGTTGCCTGATTTGGTAAAACTTCTTCTTGAATTAAAGGGAAGTAGGTGTAATACATTCTCAAAGCAGGCTCAACAGCCAATTTCAAAATGGCCTGTCTATTATATTCCAACTCTCTATCCTTAATAAATGGTTGGCCTATTACTTGCATTATCTGATAATATTGATCGTCATCAATTAAAATATTGTCCAGAGTAGAAATTGTAGCATACTTTGAAAAAGGTACATATCCTTCTGGTAGGGTTCTTAGGTATGTGTCAATGGCCAAATTATCTATTTTAGTATTTAGGAAGGTAAAACAGGTTGCTGTTAAACCTCTCTTTAATGTGGTTTGTTGAGCCTCATCCAAGGTTTTAATTTTGGCCCAATCAATTTTACCAAAATAATTTTCATCACAATAAAAAATTTGGCCATTAAAAGGACAATCTTCATTTGAAATTTGATAAACAGAACCCTCAATATAGGCCATTGTTTCATTGTCACATACTTTTCTACCTAAAAAAGCATACGACAGTGAGAGTTCTTCCTTGTCCATATTTTCTATACATTGTATAAGATAACGCTTGTAATCCATAATAAAATTAGTCAATGCCTGTTTTTGAAAAAGTAATTTCCACTAACTATATTCTGTATAGAGAAAGAGAAATAATTAGGACGCCAGGAACAGGGTTCTAAGGATAAATCTTTCAAAATACAAAATTACATTTTTAAGGAGGAAACGCACTATGGGTGGTTTCAGATCTATTTCAAGTATCTTTGACGATACTATCTTTAATCTTTTTGGTTTCCCATTCGAGGAAATATTCACAATCCCTTCCGCAGAGAACTACACTTATCAAAAGAAGTCTATCTCCAACAACGGTGACACTTACACAGTGATCAAGAAAGGTGAAAAGACTAATCTTTATCACAATGGTAAGTCTGTAAAAGAGTCAGACATTCCTGCAAAAGTAATGTCTCAGTTGAAAAATGCACCTGCACTTAACGTAAGGCCAAATGTATACCTTCCAGAAGGTTGCAACAACAAACTTCCTGCTGAATTGGTATCAGGAACCGAGTTCCCTTGGATGGATATGATGGGTGGAGAGGACGGAAGTTTACTTCTCAAGTTCGGATTGACAGATGTAGATGAGGACCGTGTATCAATTGATTTTGACGATGACTATCTTTTCGTTCATATTGATCCAAAAGAAGAGTCAGAGGAGGAATTCAAACAGGCTGTATTCGTAAAAGGAATGAAGGACGTAAGTGGTGAATACTACAAGAACGTCTTTATTGATCCTAAAAAATACGATATCAACACTTTGAAACATTGGTTCAAAAATGGATGTCTTTGGATTTCAATCAGTAAAACTGAAAAACCTTCAACAAAGATTTCTTTTAAGGCCTCTGCTAAGAAAGAAGAAAAAGTTGAGGATAAGAAAGAAAAATCCGAGGAGTAATCCTAAAATAGTTTAGGCATTAAAAAAGGTATTCCTCAAAGGAATACCTTTTTATTTTGGGTTTAGGGGTTATATTTTACACCAAAACGGCCCCGTTTTCTGAAATTATTCTATCTATTTCTTCCTTAAAATCATAACTTCTTCTTTTTGTTTCCCACAAATGTATATATTTTAAAATTGTTTGTATGCAAAGGTCTACAATCACTAAACCATTTTCTATATCATTTGGCTCGCATGTAGAATAATTTCTGCTCCACCCTTTTGTTAGATGTTCTTCCATTCAACCCATTTTTAAAACGGAGCATACCCCCTTTTCCATAGGCACTGTTTGTCCCGAGGTCCTCAAGCCACCAATCTGACAAATATATTCCTTTGTATCTCAAAAGCACCCCATCTTCTGAAGTTTCTAGCTCCACACCTTCATAATTTTTCACAAGTTCTCTGAGGGTGTCTACTACTAATTTTTGTGAATTTCGGATAAGAGTGGATCTATCGGAATCTATTTTGTCCAGCCAAGTTCTTTTTGCAGGAGGCTCCCCAATTTCAAAAAATTTGTTAAATGCCTCCTCTGCTTTCTCTGCATCAATTCCGTAAACATTTAACAAAAAATCCATTATTTCATTTTTTGTACATCTCTTTTTATTTGGATTAAAGGATGTAACAACTTCAATGTAGGGTTCTTTTGCTATCCATTTACCAGAGAAGGCATCCGTTGCCTCCTCAGAAGGATTTTTAAGTTCCTCTTGTTTAAATTCATATACCAAATCTTCGAATTCATCCCTAAGGCTGGCCCCATAGGAATTAAACCTTACAATTTGGTTTGACTCAGATTCCTTGAATTTTTTTCATATATATCCCCTTATTTTTCGCCTACACCTTTAGTGTAGCCTAATTCACCTTTCATAAAATAATCAATGATCTTTTTTCTATAGTCATCAAGATCCCAGATTATTTGTGTTATATGTTTTGTAATCCTTATTTTTGGATTAACTAATCCACCTGAGGCTGCGTGTCTTGCTCTCCAAGTACCGTCTCCGTGTTTTCCTTTAAATGGTTTAATGGCAGCCCTTTGGTTAGATAAATCCTCCCAACAGCCTTGCCAATAAAAAGATGGGTCATCAGAATAAAATCTCATATCGCATTTATCCTGAACTTTTTGCCAGAACTTCTCTACAGAAGGTCTGTCCAATAAATATAGGTCTCTTAATCTGATTTCTTCCCCATTTTCTTTTTTAACATCGTCTTTTATAAATTCAGGAAGATACTTAAAGGCCTTATCGAATTGGATTTGAACATTGTATACTTTTGTAGGTTTTAAGTGACCTACACGGCTACTCCTACTACCTTTACTAAATGTAGGGCTTACGTCAAAATAAAATCTTAAGGATTTATCCTGAACAGATAGAATCTTTCTCAAGGTGTAGTAGTAATTTTCCTTCATACGGATGTCGTAATGTTTTTGTGTAAGATGGGATGTACCTGCGGATAAAAACCAATCCAAAGTCTTCTCATCCAGTTTTCCTTTTAAAGGTTTATTTTTAGAGGCCACTATTGTTTGGTAACCCTCTACGTCATCCAAATACTCATCCTCAAATTCATCCACATCCAAATCATACTCCCCCATGGATGGGAAAGACTTCAGCAGTCTTCTACATTTATCAGGAAGAACATCAGAATTATTTATTAAGAATTGAATGTTTCTTTCCATTCTTTCTGCTTGGCCTGGTTTTGGATAATCCAATGTATTAGCTAACATGTCACACAATTTTACAAACAATGCAGAATCCGAAAGTTCTAACAATTCGTGATTGATATATTCCTCTTTTCCGTAATACTCTACATCAGGTGCATAATTTGTAACTTCTTCAACTATTTGTGCAACTTCTGGTCCAAATACTGCCTCCAATTCTTCTGCTGTAGTTTCTGTATCCTCTAGTGTATCATGCAAATAAGCCGCTTCAACTTCAGCA
>JAEEGL017269666.1_pt1 | contig 14958 bp, 17 predicted proteins | sample 9134231 | NCBI WGS metagenome assembly JAEEGL01 (sample SAMN16246548, study PRJNA631951) | gut metagenome | biome: gut microbiome; feature: rumen; material: fiber-attached | host: Bos | place: Iran: Karaj | collected 2018-10
CGTCTTTCCGGTAACATCATTGGCCGTTCTGGCATCGGGATTATACTGAGCGGCCTGATATTTGAGACCGACTGTTCTCTTGTCACGGGTAAAGCCATAACATCTGGCACCTTTGCCATAGGCCATGCCCAGTTCATATATTGATCCGCCATCCGGTTCCGAACCTCTGTATGTCTCCAGATTGACCAGTATGCCATCAACCTTATCCAGACCCCAGCAGCAGTTTCTGAAAATGCGCTGCGACATTTCCCAGCGGGAAACGGTTTCTCCTTCCTGGACCAGCTTGTTGTCATTAGGCATGGTTACGGTAAAACCGTAGTATTCAGCTTCCAGACGGTAGCTGTTCCATAAGGTATAGCCGTTAGGGTAGAAACATAAAGGTCCGGCCAGGTATAATCTGTGTTCTTTTTTCATCATGACGTCCTCATTTCATTTCTCATCTATATTTTACAGTAATAACGCTGTATAAAAAAAGAGCTTTTCAGCTCAGCTTATTTGCAGAAATCGTCAAATCTTTCGATCAGTGTATCCAGCTTTTCATCAGTAATGACCTCAGCATGTTCCGTATTGAAATTCAGGGCATCAGGTATGTCCAGTACACGGTCAGAAGCCAGTATGACATAGTTGCCCATGCGGGCATGCGGGAAGAAGAAAGCCTTGACGAGCCTGACGTCAGCGTAAACCTGCTGCAGAGTCTTCAGAACATCCAGCAGGTAAGGGGTCTTCTGAATCTTGCGGTGACCGGAAAGGTTGCGCATGTAGATGCCGTTTTCCTTTAGCAGGGTCTTTATCTGAGTAAAGGTTTCAAGTGTGAGCAGCGGGAAAACCGGTTCAATGTCATTAAAGGTATCGTCAATGATGATGTCATACTTTCTGTTTGTGTGATAGATGAAATCATGAGCGTCATCAATGATGTTGTTGAGGCGGTGGGTTTCATTAAGGTCATAGTCTCTGATCAGTTCGTCAACGTAAAAGAACTGACAGGCTGTTTCATAGGCCTGCGGATCTATTTCCACGACATCCATGGAGATGTTTGGGTAATGAGAGATGATGTATTTAGGATAGGCATACCGGGCTCCGCCGAAAAGCAGCATGTTCCCGGTATCAGGCTTGAGATCCAAAGCACGGTTAAACTGCTTCATGTATTCAAAGATCAGCTCATTGCGTCTGCCTTCTTCGATGTATGAAGCTGACTGCAGGACTGAACCGCTGTCATAAACCATGATTTCCCGGTCGGTATATTCGTTGTCCTGATAGATCGTGATGTCACTCAGCTGTTTCTGTTCATTCATAAGGACAGTATAGCGGATTATCCCGCTTTTAGATAGTTTTTCGATGTGTTATAGTTTTCATGGAGGCGATATTATGAAAACCATCTATCTGGCCGGAGGCTGTTTCTGGGGCATGGAGAAAGCGCTGCAGCAGCTTGACGGCGTTAAGGAAACAACTACAGGCTATGCCAACGGCAACGTTGCCAACCCGACATATCAGCTGGTATGTACGGATACGACCGATTTCCGTGAAACGGTGAAGGTCGAATATGATCCGGCTGAAATCAGCCTGCAGAAACTGCTGAAGGCTTATTTCATCTGCATTGACCCGACAGTCAGGAATCAGCAGGGGCATGATATCGGTTCCCAGTATCAGACCGGTGTCTATTATGTTGATGATGCAGATCTTGAGGTCATTGCGGAAGCTTTTGAAAATGAGAAGAAAAAATATGAGCAGTTCTTTGTGGAACTGAAGAAACTGGAGAACTTCTATGATGCCGAAGAGTACCATCAGGACTACCTGATCAAGAATCCCAACGGCTACTGCCACATCTCTCTGGACACCTACCGGAAGCTGGCTGAACTTAATAAGGAATGAAAATATTTTCATTTTGTGAAAAGGGTTGACATCGCTTTCAGCTCGTTTATAATAGACTCATAAAGCAACGAAAAGAAGAGTAGTCGGTTAAGAATAGCACAGAGAGTTCCGGCAGCTGAAAAGGAACATATGATTAGCCGATGAACATGGTCTTGGAGCTGCTGCATCGATAGGTAGATGCAGCCGGGATTGCCCGTTATCGCAATAGAGTATATCTGATTGGGTTCAGCGTACTTGAAGAGGAAATAACCGTGAGGTTATTTTGAAGTAAGGTGGTAACACGTAACACTACGTCCTTATGTTAAGGGCGTAGTTTTTTATTAAAGACTGCCGCTCCCTTTTCAAGCCAGTGAACAGAAGGAGGAAGAAAAATGAAAAAATTGATCAGACTTATCCTAGCAGTAACCGTAGTATTCAGCTTATTTGGCTGCGGTCAGAAGAAAACTGAAGATGACAAGGTCATCAAGGTAGGAGCAACTTTGGTACCTCATGCCGAGATCCTGAAAAATGTCGTCGCTGACAAACTGGCAAAAGACGGCTGGAAACTGGAAGTCGTTGAATTCAACGACTATGTAACACCGAACACTTCACTGGAATCCGGAGAGCTGGATGCCAACTATTTCCAGACCCTGGGTTATCTGAACGGTGAAAACGAAAACCGCGGTCTGCACCTGGTTGCTGCCGTAGGCGTACACATTGAACCAATGGGCATTTATTCCAGCAAGTATAAAGACATAGCTGATCTGCCTGACGGTGCCAAGATCGGTGTTCCTAACGATACTGACAACTACAACCGTGCCATCGATCTGCTGATCGCCAAGGGACTGTTAAACGGTTCAGGAGTGGAAACCGAACTGAACAAGGATGCTGAAAAGAATCCTCACGGTTTTGAGATCACTCCAATTGAAGCCGCCAGCCTGCCGCGTTCACTGGATGACCTGGATGCCGCTGTCATCAACGGCAACTATGCCCTGGAAGCAGGCCTGCCTGAAAAGTCACCGGCTCTGACCATTGAAGAATTCAACGCTGAAACTTCAGTCAGACGCACCAACTACATCGTCGTTAAATCCGGCACTGAAAGCAGCGAAAAGATCAAGGCACTGGTAGCTGCCATCGTATCTGATGAAGTACAGAAGTACATCGAAGACACCTACAAAGGCGCTGTCATTCCGTCATTCGTTGACGCCAAGGGAAATCCTGTCAAATAAACAAGTAATAGATTATCTGGAGTTGAGTTAATATGATCGTTCTGAAAAACGTATGTAAGAATTTTGATGATCTGGAAGTACTCAAGGGTGTATCCATTGAGATCCAGGATCATGAAGTATATGGCATTATCGGTCAGTCGGGAGCCGGCAAGTCCACGCTGTTAAGATGCATTAACGGCCTGGAATCCTATCAGTCCGGTGAGATAACCGTTGACGGTGTTTTAGTGTCGCAGAAGGATAAGAAACAGCTCAGGCAGCTCCAGAAAACAATGGGTATGATCTTTCAGAACTTCAATCTGCTGGAGAGGCTGGATGTCTATGATAATGTGGCCTTACCGATGAAGTTCTGGGGCATCAATACCAAGACCGAAGAAGCCGTAAATAAGATCAATTCACTGATCAGGCTGGTCGGTCTGGAAGACAAGAAGCATTCAAAGCCTGCCGAACTGTCAGGCGGACAGAAGCAGAGAGTGGCCATAGCCAGAGCTCTGGTGCTGGAACCTAAAGTGCTGTTATGCGATGAGGCTACCAGCGCTCTTGATCCGGCGATCACCAGAGAAATACTGTCTCTATTGCAGCAGATCAATGAAGAACTGGGCATCACCATTTTGGTCGTTACCCACCAGATGGAAGTAGTCAAGCAGATATGTCAGCGCGTTTCCTTCCTGAAGGACGGCAGGGTGCTGGCAGAAGGCAAGCCGGAAGATCTGTTCATTCATCCAATTAAGGAAGTCAAGGCCTTCCTGCAGGAAGAAAGCACACTGCTGCCGGCAACAGGCGTAAACATTCAGATGTTTTTCACCGATAAGAGTTCAGATCCGGTCGTCACCATGATGGCCAGGGAACTGGACATGAACTTCAGCATTGTCTGGGGTAAGCTGGAAGACTTCCGTTCGAATGTCTTCGGTTCGCTGGTAATCAATGTTGATGAAAGCGTCAGAGACAGGGTAACGGCTTATCTTGATAAGGAAGGCGTAAGCTGGGAGGTGCTTAACTAGTATGGCAGACATCATCTTAAAAGCTGCGGGACAGACCCTGACCATGGTTTTCTGGTCAACCCTGTTCTCCGTACTGCTGGGTTTCATTCCGGCCATCATATTAACTTTAACGGCACCGGATGGCTTAAGGCCCAACCGCATTGTCTATGAAGTATTAAGCTTCCTGGTAAATACCTTCAGAAGCTTTCCGTTTGTGATCCTGATGGTCATCATCATTCCGCTGACCAGAGCCATAGTGGGTACCACGATCGGCACTCAGGCTGCCATCGTACCGTTAACGGCATGTGCCATTCCGTTTATTGCCAGAGTCTTTGAAAACGCCTTAAGGGAAACCAATCCCGGGGTCATTGAAGCAGCCCGTTCCTTCGGGGCTTCTGACTGGCAGATCCTCTTCAGGGTCTATTTCAAGGAATCCATTCCAAGGATGCTCAACGGCATAATCCTGTTAACGATCAACATCCTGGGCTATTCGGCCATGGCCGGTACCTTAGGAGGCGGGGGCATTGGCGACATTGCGATCAGATACGGCTATCAGAAGTATTCAACTGAGTATCTGGTAGTATGTTCTCTGATCCTGATCGGCTTTGTTCAGCTGGTACAGTCCTTCGGTAACTGGGTCTATAAGAAACTTTCATAAAGGGCACTGCCCTTTTTTTAATATCATAAATGTAGTACACTGTTATGTGTTGAACAGAAAGGAGACGGTTATGGATAACAAACTTAAGAAACTGACCTATACTGTAATGTTCATAGCTGTTAACTATGTTGTATTTACATATGGCAAGATCAACATTGTCATTACTGCCGGACATTCAACAGCGATACATGTCGCTAATGCGGTAGTAGTACTTTCCAGCTGGTTACTGGGACCGCTGTATGGCGGCATAGCCGGAGCAGTCGGACTTTCTCTGGCAGACCTGCTGGATCCAAGATACATCACATCCGCTCCGAAGACTTTCATCATGAAGTTCATGATCGCCTTAGTCGCCGGTTATACGGCTAAAAAGCTGAAACTTCGGGAAAAGACCGAAAGAAAAGACGTCACCAAGGCAGCAATCATAAGTGCTTTATGTGCCATGGGCTTTAATGTCATCGTCGATCCGATCTTCGGATACTTCTATAAGAAATTCATACTGAGGATCCCGGCTGAGGCAGCCTCCATCATTCTGACCTGGTCAGCAGGAGTTACCGCCTTAAACGGAGCCGTATGTACGGTAGTTTCAGTCCTTCTTTATCTGGCACTTTACAAGTCGTTCAGAGCGTTATACAAGTAGGCAGAATGGACAGAAGCAGAGAAATAGAATTAAGCATCAACAGACGATTCCGCCATGTCTTATGGGGGCGTTTTATTCATTCCATCAAGGACTATGAGCTGATTAAGGAAAATGACAGAATTGCCGTCTGCATTTCAGGGGGCAAGGATTCAATGTGTCTGGCCAAGCTGATGCAGATGCTGCAGGCGCACAGTGATTTTCCTTTTGAAGTCGTATATCTGGTCATGGATCCGGGCTACAATGAAGCCAACAGAAAGAAAATCGAAGAAAATGCCGAAACTCTGGGCATACCAATCACAGTATTCGAATCCAATATCTTCAATATAGCTGATTCTCTGGCTGAAAAGCCGTGCTTTCTGTGTGCCCGCATGAGAAGAGGGGCCTTATACAGAAAAGCTAAGGAACTGGGCTGCAATAAGATCGCTTTGGGACATCATTTCAATGATGTCATCGAAACGACCCTGCTTGGCATGTTCTATGCTTCCCAGCTGCAGTGCATGATTCCGAAGCTTAAGGCTGATAACTATGAGGGAATGGAGCTGATCAGACCTTTATACTGCGTTCATGAAGAAGACATCATCAGATGGTGCAATTATAACGGTCTGGAATTCATTCAGTGTGCCTGCCGTTTTACCGAGCAGAATGAAACTGATGATGACGGTGTCAGCGTATCCAAGCGCAGGGAAATAAAGGAACTGCTGAAGCAATTGAAAAAGAATAACCCGGATATTGAAAAGAGCATTTTCAACAGCCTGCATAAGGTCAACATCGAAATGTTCCCGGGCTACAAGGAAAACGGTAAATACCATAGTTTCCTGGAAAAATATGATGAGGAAGGGGAGTAGTCAATGGCAACAGAAGTAATCGTAAGAAACCGCGGATATAACAGAAATCCTCTGCCTTTTTCCGTGCTGGTGGAAAATGATCTGGCTTATGGCGTCCATGATAATGCCTGGCGTCTGCAGGATCTTACCGTGGAACCGGGACGAGTCATCATTTATAACCCTGAACATATCGGCAGAGGCATTGAAGTCCTGTGGGATGACAACATCAAAAATGAAATACACTTAAGACTGCCGTTGCCATGTACCATTCATGACATGGATGTTCTCTACCGTGTAACGGCCCGCGTCATGAATTACTGGGGCATGGAAAAGTTCATTCAGGACGGCAATGTCTTCAATCTGGACGTCGTGGATGCCTTAAAGAAGACCTTCATAGACTTCTGCATCAGAAATCTGAAGGAAACCAGGGACAACATGCCGCACAGTTCAGAGTACATCATGCTGGCAGTCAGAAATCCGCTTTATCTCTCCGTCGATCAGATGGTTGAATTCGGTGAAGATCAGGACATGGAAGGTTTCTCCCTGTTACTGCATCAGCTGCAGGAAAGAGATCTTTACTATGCTTCCCCGGCTATTTACCGTAAGCCGGACGGCAGTTATTTCGGCGCTTTCGCCATCATTGCGGACACCGATTCGATATTGCCTTATAAGCCTCATGTTCCATTGCTGGCTAAGGATCCGGCAACAGGCGGAGAACTGAAGTGTGAAGTGTATGTGGCAGCTCTGAATTCACTTAAGAAGAAAAAGAGACTGGCTTCAATGTCATATCAGGATTTCCTGAAGGAAATTGATGTCAGTGCCATGGAAAAATACGATGAGGAACATTTCATCCTTTCCGGGCTCGGTGAACAGGAAGTGGAAAGAATAGCTTCACTGGGTTATCCTGATCCGCTGGAAGAAAAATAGGCTGATAATTTTATGGGAAGAAAAGAAAACACAGATGGCATTTTCCGCTTCGTGAAAAGTGACAGCTGCAAGGTTTCAGTAAATGATGAGCAGCAGAAGTTTGTTTCTGACCGGGCGAAAATTGAAAAAGCTCTGAAACAGGAAAATGTCATGGGTTTTGACATCATGCGCGGTGAAGAGATCATTGGCTTTGCGATGCTGAGACAATATGAGGAAAAAGGATATTTCCTGTGGAACTATCTGATCGATGAGAACTGCCAGCATCAGGGATATGGCAGTAAAGCCCTCAGGGAACTCATTCATTTAATGACTAATGAATACCGGGCTGAAAACATAACAACGACCTGCATTAACGGCAATGATACAGCCCTGAAAATGTATCAGAAAGCCGGATTCATCATTACGGATGTAATTGATGAAGATGATATTCATGAAACAGATCTGATATTAAAAACAGAAGCGTGACGCTTCTGTTTCTTTATAATAGAGGTTCCTTTACGAACTGCAGGTTCAGTCCCCGCAGTTCCTTTTCAGCTTTTTCGATCAGATCCTGACGCTGCAGGAATTCCGGGGTATGAGCATCCCAGCCGTAAATGCACTTAACCGGATATTGGGAGACGATTTCCCAGAACGGACGGTGCGGATACGGATATAACATGCCGTTGCCGTAATCACGCTTGCCGAAACTGATGCCCTTGAGGTTGATCTCCATCGGAATGCCGGTGGCAGCACACTTGGCAGCCAGACGGTGAGCAGCTTCCACACACTTTTCATTGAAAGTCGGCTGACCGATCATGAAGTATTCAGGATGAGCCAGATAGAGATACATGCCGCTGTCCAGCCCCTGTTCTATATCTGAAATGTAGTATTCCAGATCTTCAGCTGAACAGTCAAAGCAGTAATCGACCAGGATTTCAGGTTCCTTGGAGTGCTGCCCCAGAATGAAGTAGTCAACTCTTTTTCTTAACCGTACCGTTTCCTCAATGGATTCAGGAATGAATTCGGATTCCAGTCCGATTTTTATGTCGATCTGATCGCTGTATTTTTCCTTGAGATAATGCATTGAGTCCAGATAACCTTCCAGCTGTTCCCAGTTCATGCGGTCACGAGGGGCCGGTATGCCTTCATAAGGACGGTGATCTGACATGCCTAACTGCTTATATCCGGCCTTGATGGCTGAAAGGATGTACTGTTCATCTTCGCCGGAAGCATGTCCGCATCTGGCTGTATGAGTATGGTAATTGAAGTTCTGTTTCATAGATTCTCTCCCGGTTTGTTACAGTAATATCATATATGCACAATGATAAAGTGTCCACTTTTTTCGGCGTGCAGTTTGTGATATGATTTAGGTATGAAAAAAGTCGTGGTAATTGGAGGCGGAACAGGGCAGTCTGCTCTGTTAAGAGGCCTTAAACAGGTAGAAGATATAAAATTGACGACCATTGTAACAGTTGCGGATGATGGAGGTAGTACAGGAAGACTGCGCAGTGATTTACACATTCCTGCGATGGGAGATATCCGAAATGTTATGATGGCGCTGGCTGAATCGGAAACGATCATGAATACCCTGATGACTTACCGTTTTGATTCCAACTGCGGTGAGATGTCAGGTCACAATCTGGGTAACATTATGCTGTCAGCTCTGACAGTTAAGTCTAACAGCCTGATACAGGCAATCGTAGACCTTTCAAATGTTCTCAAGGTCAAGGGACTTATCGTACCAAGCACCTTAGAGGATGTAACGCTGTGTGCACACATGGAAGACGGATCTGTTGTCAGAGGTGAGCATAACATTACCGAAGCACACCGCAAGGTCAGGGAAGTTTTCTATGAACCGGTCGTACCGGCCAATCCAAAGGCTCTGGAAAAGATCGCTGAAGCTGATTACATCATCATCGGAATCGGTTCCGTGTATACCAGCATCATGCCTAACCTGATCATTAATGAAATAAAGGAAGCTCTGTGCAATACCAAAGCCAAGGTAATATATTACTGTAACTGCATGACCGAGGAGGGCGAGACTGACAACTACAGCATGGAGGATCATGTCCGTGCCATTGACCGTCATCTGGGCAAGAATATAATTGACATCGTTGTCAAAGCCAATGATCCGATCCCTGAAGATCTTCTGGCCAATTATGACCGGGAGCATGCCACGGTGGTTGACATGAAGGAAGAAGATCATGACTATGTCGTTCTGCAGATGCCGTTACTGAGCTTTGAAACCGGAACGGTCAGACATGACGCTGCCAAGGTCAGAGACAGTTTCAGGAAGATCCTGGAGGAATATTAATGTCATTTGCCAGTGACGTAAAACAGGAAGTAGCGAGACTGGAAATAAACGATGAAGCAAAAAGGGCTGAGTTATCAGCCATTTTGAAATTACTGTCAGTAATAAGCATTTCAAACAGAGGCATTTCGCTGAAGATCAGAAGCAAGAATGCCGTTATCATAAAGATGATCTCACAGTACGTACAGGACCTCTACGGTACCAAGCCTGAGATCAGAGCCGTCAGGGAAAACGGCTTCAACAAGAATAACATCTATGTCATAGTCATAAGTGAGAAAGTGACTGAAATACTGGAAGATCTGGACTTGTGGCGAGATGAGGGCATTGCGGATTATCCGCGCATGAAATTTCTGAAAAATGACAACATGATCAAAGCCTTCATTACCGGCAGTTTCCTGGCCGCCGGCAGCATCAATTCTCCCAGTACGACCAGCTATCACCGGGAGATCAGCTGCATTTCCGAAGAATATGCGGAATTCATAATCAAACTGCTGGCCCGTTATTACATTAACGGCAAGCTGGCATTACGCCGTGACCGCTATGTGGTTTATCTGAAGGCCAGTGAACAGATCTCTGACTTCCTGCGTCTGATGGGAGCTTCGGAAGCCATCTTTGCGTTTGAGGACGTCAGGATCCAGCGTGACTTCGTGAACAATCTGTCCCGCTGGAACAACTGTGAGATAGCCAATGATGCCAAGAGTCTGGAAGCAGCCCGCAAACAGTATGAAGCAGTAGAATATCTGGTAAACAGCGGCAATCTGGCCAAGCTGGCTGAAAAGGACCAGGAAATAGCGATGGTCCGCTATGAAAATCCGGAAGCCAATTTCCTGGAGCTTTCCAAGATCTATGAGAGCCGTTGCGGACAGGTTTTAAGCAAATCAGGAATCAGGCACAGATTTATCAAGATAATAGATCTGGCTGAAAAATACAGAAACAGGGAGGTCAGTTAAATGAAACATATCGCAATCATTACCGGTGCCAGCAGCGGCATGGGCAGGGAATTTGCCCTGACCGCCACTCAGCATGGCAGCTATGACGAGATCTGGGTTATCGCCAGAAATGAAAAAAATCTGGAGCAGTTAAGACCGCAGATCGATGTTCCGATCAGAGTATTCCCGCTTGATCTGTCCAAAGATGAAAGCTTCAAGGTCATTGCCGGACGGTTAAGGGAAGAAGAGGTCAATGTTTCGCTGCTGATAAACGCTTCCGGATACGGGATCTTTGATTCGTTTGAAAGTACAAAGATGAGCGATGCCGAAGGCATGATCGATCTTAACTGCAAGGCACTGGTCAAGATGACCAAGACAGCCTTGCCGTACATGCATGCCGGCAGCCACATGATTCAGATCGCATCGATGGCCGCCTTACAGCCGGTACCGTATGTTAACGTCTATGCGGCTACCAAGGCCTTTGTGTTAAGCTTCTCCAGAGCCTTAAACAGCGAGTTGGAAAGCAGATACATCCACTGCATGGCGGTATGTCCTTACTGGACCAAGACCCGGTTCTTTGACAGGGCTGTCAATGCCGATAAGGATCCGGTCGTTAAGAAATACATCGTCATGTATAAGCCTGAACAGATCGTAAAGAAAGCCTGGAAGGACATGGCCAGGGATAAGGATGTCAGCATTTACGGTGTCGTGGCTAACGGTCAGGCCGCCTTATGCAAGCTGCTGCCGCATGGCGCCGTGATGAAAATATGGAAGAAACAGCAGAAGCTCATGTAATGTGCTAGAATAATGTAAGAGGTAAAAAACATGCAGATAAAAGAATGGTTAGGACTGGCGTTAATAGTCGTAGTAGGACTTATCCTGATGCCGATCATTGGAAAGCTGCTCGGCTTCCTTCTGATGGCTGCTGCTCTGTTTTTCCGGTATGTCTTCATTAAGAGCCTTACCGTGAAGAAAGAGATCGAAGCAGACCCTAACGAGTACTTTGCCAGACAGTTTGAAGAAAGGCAGAAGGAAAAAGTACCGGCAGAAGGTCAGGTAATCGACGCTGAATACAAGGTCAAAGAATTAGAAAACGATGATTAGAGAAGGGTATCTGTCTGACAGACAGGCAATTTATGATCTTCATTCATCCCATGTAAATCTGGGAGAATATGACCGCATGGAGATTTATTTCGCCAGGTATTTTAATGCGGAAAACATCGTGGTCAATGAAGTAAACGGTCATGTGGTTGCCAGCAGTCAGATCAATTATCACACTCTGATCTTTAACGGATACCGCATCGCTGCCGGTGTGATCACAGCCACCATCTGTGACCGCAATAACAGAAGCTATCTTGATGCCTTGCTGAAGGATATCGATGATGAGCTGGAACACAAGATGCTGATCTCACTGGCTATTACTGAAAAACCTGACGATTTCGTGTCACTGGGCTTTGAACCCGTCTATAAGAGAAGAAGATACGAGATCAGCAGAAACGACATGGTCAACAGATCATCCGATGGAGTTGATACCAGCTTTACCGCCGGTGAAATTGCCGGTACATACAAAAAGTTCATGGGCAGTTTCAACGGCTACTATGAAAGAGACATGATCTACTGGACCAACCGCTTTGAAACGTTCAAGTATCTGAAATACAGCATGGTAGTATACCGCAACAGGGAAAAGGCTGTTGAGGGATACATGGTATTCGGCATCAACAATAATGATATTTATATCGATGAGATAGTTTATCTTAGCGGTACGGCTCTGATAAGGATGCTGTGCTATGCCTTCAAGTTCAAGGATAAGATCACGGTCATGGTTTCGGAACATGAGGATCTTAACCGCATCATGCCGAAGGCGCAGTATAAGCTGGAAACCGTTGCGATGGCCAAGGTCAACAACCTGACGCTTTTCAATAATCTGTTTTCAGCCAATGCCGGCAATACCCGTGAAGCCCTGTCTTTCCGGGGTAAGCCGCTGTATCTGAATGAGGATAGTTAAAATAGCATATGATATTCAAATGTGCTAATATAAAATTAACGAGGAGAGAAAAAACATGGAATTAAAAGGATCAAAAACTGAGAAGAACTTAATGGAAGCTTTTGCCGGTGAATCACAGGCCAGAAACAAATACACTTACTTTGCTTCACAGGCTAAGAAAGACGGCTATGAGCAGATCGCTGCTATTTTCCAGGAAACAGCTGACAACGAAAAAGAACATGCCAAGATGTGGTTCAAGGCCTTATCAGGCGGTAAGGTTCCAGGCACTCTGGATAACCTGAAGGCAGCAGCTGCCGGCGAACATGAAGAATGGACAGAAATGTATGTCAGAATGGCTAAGGAAGCCAGAGAAGAAGGCTTCGAAGCCATCGCCAGACAGATGGAAGGCGTAGCAGCCATCGAAAAGCATCATGAAGAAAGATACCTGAGACTTGCTGAACTGGTTGAAAAGGCAGAAGTATTCGAAAAAGTATCAGATACATGCTGGAAATGCCGTAACTGCGGACACCTGTATTTCGGTAAGAAACCTCCTGTAGTATGCCCAGTATGCGCTCATCCACAGTCATACTTTGAGGTTTGCGTAGAAGAGTACTAAAAAGAAAAAGAAGGGTTTGAAAACTCTTCTTTTTTTCTTTCCGGGACAGGTGGTATCAATTGACTTTAAGAGACATAATTTCTATAATTAAATCGTAAAATATAGGAGGATTTTTTACATGACAGTAAGAGTCGCAATTAATGGATTCGGACGTATCGGTCGTCTTGCTTTCAGACAGATGTGGCAGGCACCAGGTTACGAAGTAGTAGCTATCAACGATTTAACAAGCCCAGATATGTTAGCTCACTTATTAAAGTATGACACAGCACAGGGTCGTTACAATCATCCAGTTGAAGCTGGCGAGAATTCTATCACAGTAGATGGCAAGGAAATTACTATCTACAAGGAAGCAGATGCTAAGAATTTACCTTGGAAAGAATTAGACATCGACGTTGTATTAGAGTGCACAGGCTTCTATACAAGCAAGGCAAAAGCATCAGCACACATTGAAGCAGGTGCTAAGAAAGTTGTTATTTCTGCTCCAGCAGGAAACGACTTACCAACAATCGTTTACAATGTTAACCATAAGACATTAACACCTGAAGATACAGTTATCTCTGCAGCAAGCTGCACAACTAACTGCTTAGCTCCAATGGCAAAGGCATTAAACGATGCATTCCCAATCCAGACCGGTATCATGACTACAGTTCATGCTTACACTGGTGACCAGATGATCCTTGACGGACCACACAGAAAAGGCGATAAGAGACGTGCAAGAGCAGGCGCTGCTAACATCGTTCCAAACAGCACAGGTGCTGCTAAGGCTATCGGTTTAGTTATCCCTGAATTAAACGGCAAGTTAATCGGTTCTGCACAGCGTGTTCCAGTTCCAACTGGTTCAACTACATTATTATATGCAGTAGTTAAGGGCGAAGATGTAACAGTTGATGCTGTTAACGCTGCTATGAAGGCTGAAGAAACAGAATCATTCGCTTACAATGTTGACCCAATCGTTTCAAGCGATATCATCGGTGCAACAGCTGGTTCAATCTTCGATGCTACACAGACAATGGTTGCTAAGATTGCTGACGGCTTATACGAAGTTCAGGTTGTTTCTTGGTATGACAACGAAAACTCTTACACATCTCAGATGGTAAGAACTATCAAGTACTTAGCTGAATTATAAGATAAGCGGAAAAATTCCTGGTATTTACAGAAGGCAGAGAAATCTGCCTTTTTCCGTGGTTAATTTGATTGAATGTTTATCCGAAAACACCGATAATTTAACAGGGGACAAAGGATATGAAAAAGAAAAACAGTCTGTTTCTGATCATTACGTTATGTCTTATGGCAGCCAGTTCCATTGGGCTGTTTCTTAATACATTCGGCATCTTCTTTACGCCGATTGCGGATTCGCTAAATGAGAAGCGCGGTACAGTTGCCATCATATCAACGATCCTGATCTTCTCCAGTGCCATTTTCAGCATCATTCTGCCGCGTGTTGCCAATGACAGGAATTATAAGAAGATCTACATTGCCGGTATCATCGGAACGGTTTGCTCGCTGGTATTCATGGCCAATGCCGCATCATTGCTGATGCTTTATGCCGGAGCCCTGTTACTGGGTGTTTCCTTCAGTGTATATCACATGGTCATGATCACGACCATCATCAACAGTTCCTTTGATGAAAACATCGGTACCATCAATGGAGTTGTCTTCAGCTTTGCCGGTATTGCCGGGGCTGTCTTTGCACCGCTGTTTTCCTCGGTTATTGAACAGAGAGGCTGGCGTGCCGGTTTCTATGTAATGGCCATTGCGGCTGCCGTAATGTGCCGGCCGGGCATCTTTGCCGAAATAAAGCTGGACAGAAAAGCCGGCAGAGAACAGGCAGAAGAAAAAGCGGAATTCAATTACATGACATTAACATATCTAATGAGTCTGCTGATGTCGTTCAGTTTCATGTTTTTGCCGTCATTGCCGCAGCATTTCCCGGGACTGGCCCTGTGCAAGGGATTACGGGATAATGTCGGACCTTTAATGGTATCATCAGCGATGATAGGCAACATTGCCTTTAAACTGCTGGCCGGGGTACTGGCTGA
>JAEEGL015442193.1_pt1 | contig 14957 bp, 12 predicted proteins | sample 9134231 | NCBI WGS metagenome assembly JAEEGL01 (sample SAMN16246548, study PRJNA631951) | gut metagenome | biome: gut microbiome; feature: rumen; material: fiber-attached | host: Bos | place: Iran: Karaj | collected 2018-10
CGCCGGTATCTACATCCAGGCAGGCAAGAAGCACATCGTGCGTTAACTTGTCTTACTCGATTTCGAGGGCGAAGGGCTGATGCGGCAAATTCTTGGGGAGCGTGACGGTCACCAGGCCGTCACGCACCTTGTATCGCAGGACCTTGCCAGTGCTGAGCAGGCGGATGCGCTTGGTGGGCAGATTCACACTCCAACTGATTGTGGCTGGCAGCTGCTCGCCATCGGGAAGTGTATAGATGGCATAACGGCGACTGCCATCCTTGCTGGCGGTGAACCATAGGTTGCCCTCATGATAATGTGGCGTATTGACCGTGGCGTAGATGGCTTTTCCATTCTTGTCAAGCCAACGGCCGATGGCTTGCAATCGCTCTACCGCCTCGGGCTGAATAATTCCCTCAGGAGTGGGCCCAACACCCAGCACTAGGTTGCCTCCCTTGGCTACAATCTCGGCGAGTGTATTGATAATGCGTGCGGGCGACTTCCATCGAGGACGCGGCGCCCACCCCCAGTCGTCGCTCAACGTGATGCAGCTCTCCCACGGGTATGAGAGTTGTTCGGCGGGAATGGCTTGCTCGGGGGTCTGATAGTTCTCGTATGGACCACGGATGGTGCGGTCAACGATGATGAGGCCTGGTTGGTGTTGGCGCGCCATCTGTGCTATTTGTGGCATGTGGATGTCCTGGTTGTTCTCGGCGCACACCCATCCGGCATCCAGCCAAAGGATGTCTACCGGACCATATCCCGACATGATTTCCTCAATCTGGCGATAAGTAAACTGGCAGAATCGCTCCCACCGCCATGGGTATTGCTCAATCTTGTAGTTGACGTTTCGGCCTCGGTTGGGATAGACATCCCACCAGTAGTCTTGCGAGTGCCAATCGGCCTTGGAGAAGTAGGTGCCCAGCATGAAGTTCTGCTGGCGGAATGCGTCCAGCACATGCCGCAACACATCGCGTCGCGGGTCGTTCTTGAAGGCGTGGTGGGTGATGGTGTAATCGGTCTCCCTACTATCATACATGCAGAAGCCGTCATGGTGCTTGGTGGTGAAAATCATATACTTCATGCCGGCCTGGCGGGCCACTGAGGCCCATTGCGTGGGGTCGAACTGTGTGGGGTTGAACTGGTCGGCCAGCCCGAAATACCAGTCACGATATTGTTGGTAGGTCTGCGTGGTGTCGCGTGTAATCCAGTCCTCCACACAGATGGACCATGACTCGACAATGCCTGGCACCGAATAGATGCCCCAGTGCAGCAGGATACCGAATTTAAGGTCTTGCCAGTGGTGGAGTTTATCGAGCACATTGGGCTCAGCGGGCCATTGGTACTGGTCGGCAGGCGACTGAGGATGAAAGTTGTCCTGGGCAAGCCCCATGAGGCCGCAGATGCACATCATGAGTAATAAAAGAGACTTCTTAAACATAGCAATTAGGATAGTTGTTCGGCAAAAGTAACAAAAAAAACTGAATCACCGCCCTTGGTGCCAGATTTTTCAGTACCTTTGCAACGACTGGACTAGAAACTCTAGATAATTCTTAATTCTTAATTGCCAAAGGTTGAAAACAATGGCTTGGCTGAATGCTTTTTTGATGATGTTGCATGAGATGTCGCCCTACTTGTTGTTGGGCTTTCTCATAGCAGGAGTGCTGCATGCGTTTGTGCCTACCCGAGTCTATTCGCGCTATCTGTCCGGAACAGGTTGGCGTTCGGTGGTGGCCGCCGCGTTGTTCGGTATTCCATTGCCATTGTGCTCATGCGGCGTGTTGCCCACTGCAGTAAGCCTGCGTCGCGGTGGTGCCTCGCGCGCCGCCTCCACTTCGTTCCTTATCGCCACGCCTCAGACGGGGGTCGACAGCATTGCTGCCACCTACTCGATGATGGGGTTGCCATTCGCCATCCTACGACCAGTCGCCGCGCTTGTCACCGCCATGCTAGGCGGCAATGTGGTTGGCGCCATTGAGCGAAGGGGCTACCTTGAACAAGAAGAATGCGGTGACTCATGCGCCGCAGCCGAGCCGCTGAAGCCCACATTATGGAGTCGCGTCGTCGAAGCTTTGCGATATGGCTTCTTTGAGATGGTGCAGAACATTGGACGCTGGTTGGTGCTGGGCCTTATAGTTGCCACACTCATCACCGTGCTTGTCCCCGATGACTTTTTCCAGACCTATGCCCGCTGGCCATTGCTCAACATGTTTGTCATCGTGCTGGTCGCGGTGCCTATGTATATCTGCGCTACGGGGTCAATCCCTATCGCCGCCGCCTTGATGATGAAAGGTCTCTCGCCTGGCTGCGCGCTGGTGATGCTCATGGCAGGACCGGCAGCCAACATGGCTTCGATGCTGGTCATCTCTCAGTCGTTCGGTCGAAAGGCGATGTGGGCCTATCTGGCCTCGATCGTCGCAGGTGCAATAGGATTTGGGATAGTAGTCGATTATTGGCCTGGGTTGCGTGAGGTGTTTTTCAACGCCATGCCTCACCATCATGGAGCGATGTCTCATGAGATGTCAGTAGGCTGGTTCAATTGGGTGTGCAGCACTTTATTACTGGTTATGCTCATTGTGGGCATCGCCAGCAAATATTGGAAATCTTATCAAATCAAACATTACAAAACCAACACTATGAAAGAATTTAAAGTCGAAGGCATGATGTGCAATCATTGCAAGGCCACCGTCGAGAAAGGTTTGGCTCAGCTTGAGGGTGTCGAGCAGGTAACCGTAGACCTCGCCAAAGGCATCGCCTATGTGGAGGGCAATATTGACGAGGAAACTGTTCGTGCAAAGGTCGTAGAACTCGGTTTTGAGAACGGATAATTAGTCTTTTGGCATGAGTTTTGTATCTTTGTGGATTGAATGAGAACCCCGTTATTTATTTCTAACTTTCTAAATGGACCAAACAATGAAACGTTTTTTTGCTTCTATGTCAGCGCTTATAATCTGGTCAATGGCGATGTGGGCCGACTCGCCTCTGACATCAACAGATTTTAACCAAGCCTATGCTGAGCACCCGATGGTACAAATGGCCGCAGGAATAGAACCCGGAGATTTTATTCCGACATCCTTGCTCGATTTCCTCTCCAACAAGAAGTCTCCCGTTGACGAGCGTTTGGCTGTCATCAATCGCTTGGGATGGAGTATCAGTGGTAATGATGGGATAGAACAACTTGGGCAATACTTGATGAAGCGCTACAAGGTGAAGACCTTGGACAAACTCTACAAAAAGCTGGATGCCAAGACACTATGTGTCTATGCCTACTTTAAGGCTTTGTGCAACTATTTTGAGGTTGAAGATGCTGTCGCACTTGGTCAGCAGGCGATGCAGAAGAACAAGGATCACAGTTTCAGTGTTGCGTTTATTGCATCTCTGATTCAGTCGCAACAGTATATGCACGACGGTGACTGGTGCGCTGTGTACAATGTAATGGCCGATGTCGCTCATGACGGTTCACTGAAGCTTGACATGCGACAGGGTGCCATCGACATCGTCATGGAGTACATCAATCTGTATCAAGAGTACTGTAAATAGTTTATAGTTTACAGTTTATAGTTAATAATTAACGCTCATCTTCTGTCAGGGAAGGGGATAAAAAAACAGCCAGGCTGATGTCTGGCTGTAATTGTGCATTACGCATTGGTTAGTAAGTCATGCGCGGGTCAAGTTCCTTGGCCTGTGCAACCATTTTCTCCACCTCTTTCAAGGCGGGAACGCGGCGAACCAAGTTTTTCTCGGCGTTGACCTCCTCAAGCTTGACTTGCAGATTGGCGGGAACGCGGTTGCGCAGTTCCTTGACGGTATCCACACCAGCTGCCTCGAGCAGTTCGGAGAACTGCGGTCCCACGCCCTTGATGCGGAAGAGGTCGGCATGGTTAGTCCAACGTAGGATCAGCTTCTCGGGGATTCCAGTTGCTTCAGCAAGTTCTTTACGTCCCTTGGGTGCTGCACAACGATCGAGTAGCTCTTCTACTTTCTCGATGCCAGCGGCAATCAGTTTCTCGGCATAGACCTCGCCTACACCTTCGATGTCGATAATTTTGTAAGCCATTTTTTTTAATTGAGAATTGAGAATTGAGAAATGAGAATTAAGACTGCGCAATGTTGGGTCGAGTGTTGATGCCTCCGGCACCGTGCGCTGCACCGCGCGCAACACGCACTTCAACATCTCCCCGAGCGCTTCGCGGTTCGCGCTAGTAGACCGCTGCGCTGGTAGAGCATTGCATTGGTAGACCGCGCTTCGCGCTTGTAGAGAATTTTAGCTTCCCCCTCTTCGGGTGACTGAGGGGGGTTAACGCATTATGCATTAGACCAAGGCTTCGGCCCACTTTTGCAGAGCCTCGACCTCGTTGGGGTGTTCCACTCCGTCGGCTGTGATCACGCGCTGGATGAAGTTGTACATCGACATCACGATGGCTTTCTTGTCCTCCACTTCGGGGAAGTACCCTAGCAGTTCGCGCGTGTCGGCGACAATCTCGTCAAGCGTGAAGCGGACATTCAGCGCATTTTCAAGCATTTCCTTCACCTCGTCGACCGGACCGACCTTCGACAGGTTGTTGATATAGTTCTCGATAAAGATTTTTTCGCTCTCGGAGTACTCGCCATCGACACAGGCAAAGAACAGTCCTGTCTTGGCCACCAACTTCACCGTTAGTTCGATGGATTCATAATTATTTTCCATTGTCTTCTTTTTAAAGTAGTTAAGTAGTTAGATGTAGTTAAAGGGAGTTAAGTAGACAATCATTAACTACTTACCGGTAGGTACGCTGCTGCTGCCCATATTGATGACCGACACAACGCCTTTGGCCTGATCAGAGAGCTGTGAACCAGCCTGTTTGAACTTGTTAGCCGATGCTGATTGTTGCACGGGTTGTTGCTGCGGGAATCCAGCCTGGGTGTGGGCACCGGTCTGTTGTTGCGGTGTCGTTCGCTGCTGGAAGGGTGTTTGGCCCGCCTGCCCTTGTGGATGTGCTGGCTGCTGCGGCATGGTCACATTGCCTTGCTTGGCTTGAGCGAACTTATTAGCTGTAGCCGACTGCTGAGGATAGCCTCCTTGAGGATAACCCTGCTGCGGATACTGACCAGCGGCATAGGCCTGCTGGGGATAACCCTGCTGAGGATAACCCTGCTGGGGATAACTCTGCTGGGGATAACCCTGCTGAGGATAACCCTGCTGAGGATAGCCCTGCTGCGGATAGCCCTGTGGGTAGCCCTGCTGAGGATAGCCTTGCTGAGGATAACCCTGCTGGGGATAACCTTGCTGCGGGTATTGCCCTTGCGGATAGCCCTGCTGGGGATACTGCCCCTGCACACCCGACATATAGCCTTGCTGACCGGGTTGCATTCCAGGTTGGCCTCCCAACTTGGTCATTACTTGACCGATGACACCTCCCAACATGCCGCCACCCATAGCACCAGCCATCGGGTTCATACCCATTTGTCCTGGCATACCGGGCTGGCCATAGTATTGCTGCTGATAGCCCGGCTGACCATACTGCTGCATGGGGTCTGCGGCCTGCTTAGCCGCATCAACGATGTTCTTGAATAATCCCATAGTTTTCTGAGTATTAATGATTAATTGTAAGTAATGTCGTCAAAAATCGCCCTAAAGTTACGAACTTTTTGCCAAACGACAAAAAATATTGCAAAAAATGTGCCAAAAAGTAACAAATCGACCCAAAAAGTCTAAACTTTTCGGGTCGATGAAAGTGTGTTTTCCAAGAAGGGATGGAAGTGTGTTTTCTAGACTAGATTAGTGAGCTGTTCTTTCCGCTGACGCCTGGCAACTCTAGCGAGTAGCGCATAATGACCGAGAGGATGATAAACAGTCCGACACTGCCTGCGACCAAAGCCCAGGTCTCCAAACTCAACAAGATGTATATATAGCCGTAAAGCAATGCCAGAAGCCCTCCAATCATCATTCCGTGCTTGCGAGCCTTGAGAACTCCCGACACATAGAGCGCGACCATGGTGACAGTCATCAGCGCTGCGATGAGATAGGCAATGTCAAATGCCACATGCTCGCCTATACTCAACAACAAGGAATAGAATAGCACCAATGCCAATCCAACGAGGACATACTGCAAGATGTTGATGCGCTTGTGCGTCTTCAGTTCGGTGAAGAATGCTGCGGCAAATGTAAGGACGATTACCAATAGGCCATACTTGAGCGCGCGCTCAGTCTTTTGGCCGTTCTCCACAGGTACCTTCAGACTCACAGCCACATGCGACTTGCTGATGGCTCGCGAGCAGTCGTTGCTGAACGACTGTGAATAGGTGCGATTCACGCCAATCATATTCCATGTCGCTTCAAATCCCTTGTTGTCCACCTTACGGTCGGCGGGGAGAATGAATCCCATAAAGCTCGGTGTGGCGCAGTCGCCTTTGACGTGTATCTGCGTACTCTCGCCTATGGGCGCAAAACTAATCATCTCGCTGCCTTTCAACTCCAAGGTCAAGCTATAGGGAACTGGGGCGGATTGTAAAAGCGCATTGGCATCGATGACCGAGCACACGACCGACTCGGTGCCTCGCGTGGTGTTTAGTTCCTCACCTTCGCCCAACTCGATTCCCTCTAGTGCTATCAGTGTGCTCTTATCTTGAAACTTCGAATCGATGCCACCATCATTGATTTCGTAATGATTGCCGCCTAGTTGCAGCTTCATCGGTTTGCTAATACCTCGCAGGTCGGTCAGTCCCACCAAGATTCGGGCTTTGTCCATGTGAAGTTTGTCGGTGTTCGAGAAGTTGGCCAGCTCGTCACGCAGGTTAAACGTGCCCTTCAGGTCGATTGTGGAGTTGTAGACCACCGCCTCATAAATGCTTCGATGCAGTGTTTGGCTCTTCACGTCGGCATTGGCGTTCAGCGACTTGGGCAGAACATATAGTGTACCGGCTCCCTCGCCCTCTCCGTAGGGGATGGCGAGGATTGGCCCCGTAATGTGCTGGGGTTGAGCCCATTTACCAGTAATCTCATCTTGCGCAGAGAGGGCTGTTTGCTGGCGCTCATGGTTCAACGATGACACCATCTGAAGGGGAATGAAGAGTAGCATCGTGATGAGAAGAATGACTCCCAGGCGGAACCAGATGGTGTCGGTAACTTTCGTCTCGCGTTCGTCATCAATGGGTGTGGCTTGCTGTTGCGGCTCGTAGGGTTGCTCGTAGGTTTGAGCGGTGGGTTGTTGTGCTGCCTGTTCTTCCAATGGCGGCACAGGAATGTTGTTTTCTTCCATTTTGTTTTTGATTAAATGTATGCGTTTTTAGTATAGATGGTGCTCGCCCTGAGGTGAGTCGCCAAGTGAATATATCAGCCTGGACAAAAAGTAATCTATTCCCTGCGTTTTTTTTGTCAAATTCCACAAATGTCTGTACCGTTGGCTTCGCCGAAGGTACTCCAGCTCGGAAAATGACAAATATTTTGGCAACTATATACCTGTTGTCCCCATTTAGTTTTGTGTTTATTTAATGAGTTTGCAGCGTCACCGAAGGTGACAATTTGAGTAATCAGGGTTGGAGCGTTAGCGACACCTTCGGTATGAGACCACACTAAATATCTCGCTGAAGGCGAGCACTTTGTCGCACAAGCCAAATGCTCGCTTTCAGCGAGGACCGTTGTTTACCTTCTATCCGAGGGTGTCGCAAGCTCCACCCCCGGTTACTCAAATCAGTCGCTTTCAGCGACAAAGCTTAGCTTTGGGACAACAGGTATATAGTTCCCCAAATATTTTAACCTTCGGTCAAATTTATTTGACTTTTCGCTCGCTTATTAAATAATTTTGGCTGCTCTCAGCAATTCAAGCAAACTTGATTGCGCTCGTTTGCACAAAATTTTGTACCTTTGCAACAATAAATTTAAACAGTCATTATGGAAGAGAAAAAGATTATCATCGCGATTGACGGTTTTTCGTCAACTGGCAAGAGCACAATGGCCAAGGCACTGGCCAAGGCTTTAAATTATGCCTATGTCGACACGGGTGCCATGTACCGAGCCGTAACACTGTATTGTCTGGACAATGGTCTGTTTGATGGTGAGACGGTTGACGAGCCAGCACTGCAACAGCACCTTGATGACATCCACATCACCTTCCGCCCCAACGATGCGGGTCGTAGCGACACTTATCTTAATGGGGTGAACGTTGAGCAGGAGATTCGCTCAATGAGGGTGAGCGACAAGGTGAGTATCATCGCCGCCATCGCCTTTGTTCGACACGACATGGTGCGTCAGCAGCAGGAGATGGGCCGTGACAAAGGACTCGTGATGGATGGCCGAGACATCGGCACGGTGGTCTTTCCCAACGCCGAACTTAAGGTCTTCGTTACCGCCGACCCGATGGTGCGTGCCCAACGACGCTATGACGAGTTGCGTGGCAAGGGCGACACGACCACTACGTTTGAGGAGGTATTGGAGAACGTCACGGAGCGCGACCGCATCGACACAACTCGCGCCGAGGGACCGCTGCGTCAGGCCGACGATGCGCTGGTGCTGGACAATAGCAACTTGACAATTCCTGAACAAAACGCCTATCTTCTAGGTGCCGCCCACGCCACAATCAATGCACAACGCAAAAATGGAGATTGAGATTGACAATGGGTCGGGGTTTTGCTTTGGTGTGACCACCGCCATCAGCAAGGCTGAGGAAGAGCTGCAGCAGTCGGGACACTTGTATTGCTTGGGGGACATCGTCCACAACAGCAATGAGGTAGACCGTTTGGGTCGCATTGGCTTAGAGACCATCACGCACGAGCAATTGGCAGAGCTGCACGACGTAAAGGTGTTGCTGCGTGCGCATGGTGAGCCACCCGAGACCTATGAGATTGCCTGGCGCAACAACATCGAGATAATCGATGCCACCTGCCCCGTTGTGCTAAAGCTGCAACAGCGCATCGCCGCGACATATCATAATCAGGATCCTTCGCACAGGGCACAAATCGTCATCTACGGCAAACGCGGTCACGCCGAGGTCAACGGCCTAGTAGGTCAGACTGGTGGCAAGGCATTGGTTATCGAAAATATCGACGAAATTGACAAGATTGACTACTCGCGCGACATCTACCTATATTCACAAACCACCAAGTCGGTGCAGGAATTCCGTCGCATCGTTGACGAGATCAGCCGCCGTATCGAGCCTGAAGTCAAATTTGAGAGCTACGACACCATCTGCCGTTCGGTGGCAAACCGTATCCCTCAGATTCGCGAATTTGCCCGCCGGCACGAGCTCGTCCTGTTTGTCTGCGGCAACAAGAGCAGCAATGGGCGCATCCTGTTTGCCGAGTGTCTCAATGCGAATCCCAACTCTCACCTCATCAGCAACGAGACAGAAATTGACCCCGTCTGGCTTGTTGGCAAGCAGCGCATCGGCATCTGCGGCGCGACCTCCACTCCCCGCTGGCTCATGAACCAAGTGAAGAGTAGTTTAGAGTTGATAGTTAATAGTTGATAGTTTACATTTGATATTCAATGACTAAACGAAATCTCGTCATCATCATCGCCCTGCTGTTCATCATCGACATCGCTGCGGCATTTTGGTATCTCTCGCTACGCATCGAGGCCAGCGGAGAGAGTCGCGACTTGTGGCAACGTGACAACGACACAATCGCCACTGTTGCCGACACGCTCACCACGGCATCGACTCCTGACACATTTGACATCAAGGAGTTTCACGCCTTTTACGTGAGCCGTAGCCCTGCAGTGCGTGGTGACGAGAATTCATATTATACCTGCGTCAAGCGCGTGAAGGCACGTTGGCCTCTCAGTGTCAACGGAAACGACAGTATACCTGCTCTGGAGGGTGCGCTGCAGAGCTGCATGTTCGGCAATGACAACAAGACCCTCACATTTGCCGCATCCCAGTGGACCCGGTCACCCAAATTCAATGTCGAAGCACTCTCGGACTTCAAGGAGATTGACATCCAGCCCAAGATTGTGCCACGCTACGCTTATACCGAACAATTGTTGGCCTATCCTATTCTCACCTCCCTGCGGCTATTGGTTATGGAGGTGGACCATCGCACACACAGTGGTGAGACCTCTACGTTGGCGACACGCTATGTGCATTACGACCGCGTCAAGCAGAGCGTGCTTGAGCGCAAACACATCTTCGACTCAGCTCAGGAACCCATCCTCCTCTCGCTCATCAACGACAAGATTGAGCGACTTAACAATGAGAAACGTCTGCAGCTGGAGCGTGCCGCCAAAGTGGCAAATGAGTTCCATGCCACGCGCGCAGGCATCATCTTTGACTATCCTGCAGGTGAACTTGCCCCCGCCAATGAGGGCGTCATCGAGATTCTCATTGACTATCCGCTCATGAGTTCGGTTCTTACCCAAGATTTCAAGAACTTGCTCAACCTCAACGACGGCTACTGGAAGTACAAACCCATCGACCATAGCCTTTAGAAAATGCACAATGCATAATGCATAATGACTTCTTCCTTCTGGCGTCTCAAATAAAACTTTGATGATGAAAACCAATCATAAAATTCTTAGACAAGTGCTGGCGGTTGCAGTCATGCTCGTCACGGCTACAGGATGGGGGCAGAACACCGCCCCTATCGATTCTATGGCAAACGTCATTGACGAGGAACTTACCAGCAAGCAGGTGAACAACCCCATCGAGGCCATCACGGGTCGCGTGGCAGGTGTGACCGTTCAGAAGAGTAACAATGGGGCCGCGGCGCAAAGTGCTGTGCGCGTGCGTGGCACCACATCGCTTACCGGCGGCAACGACCCCCTTATCATCATCGACGGTGTGATGGGTGACCTGAACACCTTGTCGAGTATATATCTGGGCGACATTGAGAGTTTTAATGTGCTCAAGGATGCCAGTGAGACGGCACAGTATGGTTCACGCGGTGCCAGCGGTGTCATCGAGGTGAAGACCAAGCGTGGCAGCAACACTGGCCCGACATTCAACTATAACGGCTCGATAGGATTCAGCAGCGTCTATAAGAACCTGGACATGCTTAACGCCGGTGGCTACCGCGACTACCTGAACCGCACGGGACAGATGCTCATCGACAAGAGCTATGACACTAACTGGCAGCGCGAGATTGAACAGACGGCACTGCTGCACGACCACCACTTCGCCTTTGTTGGCGGCAACGAGCGTGGCGGTTATCGCGTATCGTTGGGTTACATGGACCATGAGGGGATTATCCTGCATGACCGCCTGCGCAACTTCACCAGCAACATGAGCGTCCACCAACAGCTGTTTGGCGGAGTAGCCATCATCGATATCGGCATGTTTGGCAGTATCTTGAAGAACCGCACGGCAGTCTATGATGTACAAAAGACCTTCTACAGCGCCGCTACATGGAACCCCACCTTTGGCACCGAGCGCAATGCTAGTGGAGGCTGGGACGGATTTACTTATGCCAACCAGATTAACCACCCTTTGGCGCTGATGGACAGCCGCACCGAAGACAAGACAATGCACCTGAGTACACATGCCAAACTCACGGTCAACCTGGCAAGCGAGTGGCGGCTGACCCTGTTCGGAGCATACAGCAACAATGATATCACAACCTCGCAGTATCTGCCCACGAGCATCTGGGCACACGGCCAGGCCTACCGCGGTACCCGCAAGACCGAGTCGCTCATGGGCAACCTGGCACTGAACTGGGATCATCGCGCCGATGCCCACCACATCACCGCCACACTGTATGGCGAGGCACAACGCGACAAGTTGACGGGTTACTGTACCACGACCACCAACTTCACCAATGACCAACTAGGCTACGATGCCATCCAGGCTGGTGCACTTACCCAGTGGGACGGTACACGCAGTTACCGCGAGGAGCCCTCAATGGCAGCCGCTATGGTCACTGCCAGTTATGACTTTGCTGACCACTACTCGCTATCGGCAACTGCACGCGCTGATGCCTCATCCCGTTTTGGCGAGAACAACAAGTGGGGTTTCTTCCCCAGTGTGTCGGCTGCATGGACGCTGAGCCGCGAGGCATGGCTACGCGATGTCGCATGGCTCGACAACCTCAAACTCAGCGCGGGCTACGGTCTGGCAGGAAACATGGGGGGCATCGACAGTTATATGTCATTGAATGTGCTCATGCCCAGTGGCATCGTACCCGTGGGCCACGAGGCGATGGTGAGCCTGGGAAATCCCAAGAACATCAACCCCGACCTCAAGTGGGAGGTTCGGCGCACCTTCAATGTGGGGCTCAACGCCACTATGCTCAACGGATGGCTCAGTGCCAGTATCGACTACTATAACAGCAAGACGAGCGACATGCTCTATCTATATAATGTGTCGGTTCCGCCGTTCTCGTTCAACAAATTGCTTGACAACCTGGGTTCAATGAGTAATCAAGGCGTGGAAATCTCGTTGGGTGCCACCGTGCTCCAGCGCCGCGACATGGAACTGAACATCAACACCAATCTCACCTGGCAGCGCAACAAACTATTGTCGCTCAGTGGATTCTATAACGACTACTGGCTGGAGGTCCCCACCCATGTCGATATCGCCAGCCTGAATGGTGCGGGATTCCATGGCGGTAACAACCACATTGTCTATCAAGTGATCGGGCAACCCCTGGGCGTGTTCTATCTGCCACACTGCACTGGACTCAAGAGCGACGGCAATGGCGGATACACCTATGAGATCGCCGACCTGGACAACAATGGCGAGGCTACAGCGGCCAGCGACCGGCAGTTATGCGGACAGGCAATGCCCAAGGTGCTGCTGGGTGCGAACATCAGTTTCCGATACAGGAACTGCGACCTCACGCTGCAACTCAACGGCGCATTTGGTCACAAGATTTACAACGGAACTGCGTTGACCTATATGAACATGAACTCGTTGCCGGGCTATAATGTGCTGGCTGACGCGCCCAAGCAGAACATCGTTGACCAAACTGCCACCGACTATTGGCTCGAACGTGGCGACTATGTCAACTTCGACTATGTCACTTTGGGCTGGAACGTGCCCATGGGGCGCGCCAAGCGATGGGTCGACCGCTTGCGCCTGTCGCTCACCGTCGAGAACTTGGCGACCATCACCGGCTACTCGGGCTTGACACCCATGATCAACAATAGCAATGTCAACGGCACACTGGGTGTGGATGACAAGAACATCTACCCCGTGGCTCGCACTTACTCTCTGGCCGTGAGCGCTTACTTTTAATGCACAATCATAATTCTCTATCAAGCGTCATGAAAACAAAACTGATGATATTGGTTGGACTGCTGGCACTTACGGCATGTGACAGTTACCTGGAAGAGAATCCCAGTGACCGCATCACTGCCGATGAGGCCTACCAGACCCGCAACGAGTTATATCTGAACGCTGTGGCGGCCATTTATCGCGATGTGGGCGGCAGTGAGAACTGCCAGGGACTGCAGGGTACGGGCCATGGCGTGTACGACCTGAACACGTTCACTACCGACGAGGCCATCATGCCTACCCGTGGTGCCGACTGGTATGACGGAGGCTATTGGCAGGCATTGTTCCTGCACAAGTTCGCCCAGGCCGACGGCACGGGCGATGTGTGGAACTATCTGATGAAGGAGATTCAAGGCTGCAATGGCTCATTGGCTCGCATTGACAAGTTTGCCAAGGCAAACCCCAATGTGGATGTGAGCGACCTTGAAGCAGAAGTGCGTGCATTGCGGGCGATGTTCTATTTCTATGTCATGGACCTCTATGGCCGCGTGCCAGTATTTTCAACTACTTCGCCAACTGTCGCGGACTTGCAAGTGAAGCCGCGCAGCGAGACCTATCGACATATTGTCAGTGAGTTACAGGCAGTGGCAACCCAACTGAGCGAGGAGCACAGCAACCAGCCGGGCACTTACTATGGGCGTATGACACAAGGCGCGGCATACTTCCTACTCGCCAAACTCATGCTCAACGCCGAGGTCTATGCCGATGACGATTGGACTGATGCGACACGTCCTGACGGCAGCAATATCAAGTGGGCTATCGACGGCCAACAAATGAACAGTTGGGAGGCGACCGTTCACTACTGCGACAAACTGCAGATGCTGGGATATCAACTTGAGGGCTCGTTCCAGGAGAACTTTGCGGTCAACAATGAGCAGTCGGTCGAGAACATCTACACCATCCCGATGAACAAGTACCTCTACGACACACAGTTCATTAACCTGTTCCGCTCACGTCACTACAACCATGCCGCAGCCATGGGACTCAACGGCGAGAATGGCAGCAGCGCCACCATCGAGGCCATCACCGCATTCGGATTGAAGCATGACATGAACGACATGAGCGAACTTGATCCGCGGTTCTACATGACTTACTATGCCGGTTCGGCATTGGATCTCAATGGCAACATTGTCTTGTTGGACGACGGCACACCGCTGGTCTATGAGCCTTGGCATGTGGCACTGGATGTCAGTGGCACCGCTTGGGAGAAGACCGCCGGGGCACGCATGGCAAAGTATGAGGTTGACCCCACGGGCACTAAGGACGGCAAGCAGAGCGACAATGACATCGTGCTGTTCCGCTATAGCGATGTGTTGCTCATGCGTGCCGAGGCACTTGTGCGAAACGGCCAGGACGGCAGCGAACCATTCAATGCCGTTCGTGACCGCGTAGGAGCCACGCCACGCGATTGCACCCTAGACAACATCCTCACCGAACGGCTGCTTGAGTTGGCATGGGAGGGCTGGCGTCGCAACGACCTTATCCGTTTCGACCGCTTCACCCGTGCCTACACCGACCGTCCGCAACTGCCTGGCGAGGCCAACCACTACACCATCGTTTTCCCCATCCCCGGCGAATTCCTCACCCTCACCGGCACCCCCCAGAATCCTGGCTATTGATTACTGGCTCACAACTATTTGCAGTCTAAAATGAACGTGAGTTCGACGAAATTGTATATTGATAATCACTGCGTTAGCAACTCCCCCTCTAAGTTAGAGGGGGTGCCCGAAGGGCGGGGGCGTGTGTTGCCCAACCAAGCAGTAACAACACACTCCTCCGTCGCTTCGCGACACC
>JAEEGL015692589.1_pt1 | contig 14957 bp, 7 predicted proteins | sample 9134231 | NCBI WGS metagenome assembly JAEEGL01 (sample SAMN16246548, study PRJNA631951) | gut metagenome | biome: gut microbiome; feature: rumen; material: fiber-attached | host: Bos | place: Iran: Karaj | collected 2018-10
AGAGGTGAAAGGTCAGAGGTTAGAGATATCTCAGCTCCGTATTTGAACTCGATGCCTTCCTGCTCCATCAGGGCGATGCGGCGGTTGATGATGGCCTTGTTCAGTTTGAAGTTGGGGATACCATAGCGGAGCAAGCCACCTGCGGCTTCGTTCTTCTCGAAGACAGTTACCTGATAGCCCATGAGGTTCAGGTCGTTGGCAGCAGCTAAACCAGCAGGGCCGGCACCAATCACAGCCACCTTCTTGCCATTACGCTGGATGTCAGTACGGGGTTGAATGAAACCCTCGCGGAAAGCGGCCTCAATGATGGCAGCCTCGTCTTCTCGGTTCGTTGTCGGTTCGTGGTTGAAACGGTTCAACACGCAGGCTTTTTCACAGAGTGCAGGACAGATACGCCCCGTAAACTCAGGGAAGGGATTGGTGCTTGTCAGGAGCTTATAAGCCAACTCCCAGTCGCCTTTATATAGGGCGTCGTTCCACTCTGGGGCCTTGTTGCCCAGAGGACAAGCCCAGTGGCAGAAGGGTACGCCACAGTCCATGCAGCGCGAGGCCTGCAGTTTGCGTTCGCGGGTGTTCAGCGTCTGCTCTACCTCGCTGAAGTCGTGGATTCTATCTTGTAATGGACGATAACCGGCCTCTTGGCGGTGTATCTCCAGAAATGCTTTTGGATTTCCCATTGCTATATTTGACTATTTTACTATTTCACTATTTTTCTATTTTCTTGCCCAATTGTCTAATTGTAAATTGTCCAATTGTCAAATAAATCAGTAGTCGCGCTGGATGTTTGCAATCTTTTCTTGCAACTTCTTGTTTTGCTCCTCCTGGAGGACTCGTTTGTACTCGATAGGTACTACCTGGATAAAGTCCTCGCAGTAGCGGTTCCAGTTGTCGAGCATGCGTCCAGCCAGAGCCGAACCTGTATGTAGGTAGTGCTGGCGGATCAGTTCGAGCAGTTCCTTACGACTGACACTGTCCTCAACCAGGTTGATCTCCACCATATCCATGTTACAGAAGTAGTCGAATGTGTGGTCTGGATCGTAGACGTAAGCCACACCGCCTGACATACCAGCAGCGAAGTTGCGGCCAGTCTTGCCGAGTACGACGACACGTCCACCAGTCATATATTCGCAGCAGTGGTCGCCTGCACCTTCAATCACAGCGATGGCACCCGAGTTACGCACGCCAAAGCGCTCGCCCACCTTACCATTGATGTAGAGTTCGCCTGAGGTGGCACCATACAGACCAGTATTACCAGCGATGATGTTGTCCTCGGCGTGGAAATCCTCACCACTTCGTGCTGGAGGCAGAATCGAGATGCGACCGCCTGAGAGGCCCTTTCCGAAATAGTCGTTACACTCACCCTCGAGTTTGAGGTTAATGCCCTTCACGGCGAAGGCGCCAAACGACTGACCGGCTGAACCCTTGAACTTGATATTAATCGTATTGTCAGGCAGTCCTGCCTCGCCATATTTTTTGGCAATAACGCCAGAGAGCATGGTGGTCACGGCACGGTCGGTATTCTTGATAGCATAGTCGAGTGTCACCTCTTCGCCATTGTTGATAGCCTTTTCGGCAGCCTTGATAATCTCTTCGTCCTTCACGCCGCTAACCTTGGTGAAAGCACCACGATCCCAATACAATGGTTTATCTGTTTCGGGTTTGTGTAGCAGACGGGCAAAGTCAATGGTCTTTTGCTTATCGGTGGCATTGGCGGTATCGACCTCAATCAACTCTGTATGACCGATGATTTCTTTCAGGCTGTGTACACCCATCTCAGCGAGGTACTCGCGCACCTGTTCGGCCAGGAAGGTGAAGAAGTTCACCACATACTCGGCACGTCCCTGGAAGTGCTTGCGCAGTTCAGGATTCTGGGTGGCTACACCCATCGGACAGGTATTGGTATTACACTTGCGCATCATCACACAGCCCAGCACAATCAGAGGCAGTGTACCAAACGAGAACTCGTCGGCACCCAGCATCGCCATGATAATCACGTCCTTGGCGGTCTTCAGCTGTCCGTCGGTCTGCAGACGAACCTGATTGCGCAGGCCGTTCTTCACGAGCGTCTGTTGTGTCTCGGCCAGACCGATTTCAGGTGAGATACCTGCGAATCGCATAGAACTTGCAGGGCTTGCACCCGTACCACCCTCGGCACCAGAGATAACGATGAGGTCGGCCTTGGCCTTAGCCACACCTGCGGCAATGGTTCCCACGCCACTCTCGGCTACGAGCTTTACGCTGACTGCAGCTGTTGGGTTGATGTTCTTCAGGTCGAAGATGAGCTGTGCCAGGTCCTCGATACTATAGATATCGTGATGAGGTGGGGGAGAGATGAGCGAGATACCAGGAATCGCGTTACGTGTCTTGGCGATAATCTCGTTGACCTTGAAGCCAGGCAGCTGTCCGCCTTCACCAGGCTTAGCACCCTGTGCCACCTTAATCTGTATCTCCTCGGCATTCACCAGGTATTCGGCAGTGACTCCAAAACGACCTGATGCAATTTGCTTGGTCTTACTTGAGAGACTCACGCCGTCCACCTCTGTGTGATAGCGGGCGTTGTCCTCACCACCCTCACCAGTGTTCGAGCGTGCACCCAGCTTGTTCATCGCCAGTGCCAGTGCTTCGTGGGCCTCGATACTCAATGCACCGAAACTCATAGCACCCGTTACGAAGTGCTTTACGATGCTCTCCACGCTCTCTACCTCGTCAATAGGTGTGGGCTTGGCGGCCTTCTTGAAGCCGAAGAAGTCGCGGATGAAGATGGGACTTTCCTTCTCATCGACAATCTTGGCCCAAGCCTTGAATTTATCGTAGTTGCCCTGGCGGGTAGCCAACTGCAACTGAGCGATTGTCTCTGGGTTCCAAGCGTGCTTGATGCCATCCTTGCGCCAAGCAAAGAGTCCCTGGTTCTGTAGCATGGTCTGTTCCTTGGCCTGCTCATGCAGTCGGATGGCGTTGCGAGCAATTTCCTTCAAGCCTATACCGCCGATGGTGCTCACCTCTGTACCAAAGTATCTTCTCAGTAAGTCTTCACTGAGGCCGATAGATTCAAAAATCTTGGCTCCACGATACGAGCGGATGGTAGAGATACCCATCTTACTCATGATCTTCTTCAAGCCCTTATCTACGGCCTTGATGTAATTCTTCTCAGCTGTAGCGTACTCCTCTTGGATCTTGCCCCGCTTTACCAGATCATCGAGCACGGCGAAGGTCATGTAAGGACACAAGGCGCTGGCGCCGTAACCCAACAGCAGGGCGGCGTGCATCACCTCACGAATCTCACCGCTCTCCACAATCAGGGCGGTCTGCACACGCTTACCCACACTGATCAGATAGTGGTGGACAGCAGATACAGCCAACAGACTTGGAATCGCAGCGTGTGTCTCGTCGAGGTCACGATCGCTCAAGATGATGTAGTTTACACCCTCGTCTACGCTCTCCTCGGCCTTCTTGCAGAGGTCTTCGAGTGCCTGACGCAGGCCTTCCTCGCCTTTCGCCATCTCGAAGAGGATGGGCAACTTCTTGGTATTGAATCCTTTATAACGGATGTTGCATAATATATCGAGTTGTGTATTGGTCAGAACGGGTTGTGGCAGACGTACCATCTTGCAGTTCGAGGCATCGGGCGTCAGGATGTTCGTACCTACGGCGCCGATATACTCCGTCAGCGACATCACGAGTTCTTCGCGGATGGGGTCGATGGCAGGGTTCGTCACCTGTGCAAATTGCTGACGGAAGTAGTTGAACAGCACCTGTGGACGGTCTGAGATGACTGCCAGCGGGGTGTCGTTACCCATCGCTGCTACAGGCTCCTGACCAGCTGTGGCCATCGGGATGATAGTCTTGTCGATGTCCTCCTGTCCGAAGCCGAAGGTGACGAGTTTGCCTTGCAGATCGTTCACACTGTTGTCCACGTGGCGACCGCTTTTCAACTTCTCCAGTTGCACGCGGTTCTCGTTCAGCCACTCACGGTAAGGATGTGCCTTGGCCAATTGCTCTTTAATCTCGCCGTCGTAGTAAATCTTACCCTCCTGCGTATCTATCAGCAGAATCTTTCCTGGCTGCAGACGACCTTTTGATACCACGTCGCCAGGCTCAAAGTCCATCACGCCAACTTCTGATGCAACCACCATCATACCCTGTTTGGTGATGGTGTAGCGGCTGGGGCGCAGACCGTTTCTGTCGAGCATACCACCTGCGTAACGGCCATCGCTGAACAACAGGGCAGCAGGACCGTCCCACGGCTCCATCAGGATGGAGTGATACTCGTAGAAGGCCTTCAGATCTTCCGAGATAGGGTTCTTGTCGTTGAAGCTCTCTGGCACCAGAATGGCCATGGCCTGAGGCAACGAGAGTCCGCTCATCATCAGGAACTCGAATACGTTGTCCAGGCGGGCAGAATCACTCATACCCTCCTGCACAATCGGGCGCAAGTCTTTGATGTCACCCAGTGCCTCACTCGACAGCACACTCTCACGAGCCTTCATCCAACCGCGATTACCACGAATGGTGTTGATCTCACCATTGTGAGCCAACAAACGGAAGGGCTGGGCCAACGACCACGTTGGGAATGTGTTTGTGCTGAAACGGGAGTGTACCAGCGCCAGTCCGCTTGTAAAGTAATCATTCGATAAATCCGGGAAATAACGACGCAGCTGTCCGCTCGTCAACATGCCTTTGTAGATGATGTTCTTGTTCGACAGCGAACAGATATAGAAGTCCTTATCAGTGATGCGATTCTCGATGCGCTTGCGTACCTTATATAAGATACGCTCGAAGACAGGCACATCCTCCTCGGATACACCTGTTACGAAAATCTGTTTGATGGCAGGTTCTACCTCACGGGCTGCTACACCCAGCACTTCAGGGTTCGTAGGTACCGTGCGCAGATGCATCAGCTGCAGACCCTCGCGCTCGATCTCTTCGATCATCACACTCAGTATCTCCTGCTGGGCTTTTTCATCTTTTGGCAGGAACACCAGTCCTGTACCATACTTTCCCTTCTCGGGCACGGGAATACCCTGAAGAAGAATAAACTCATGGGGAATCTGTACCATGATGCCGGCACCGTCTCCAGTCTTGTCGCGGGTCTCTGCTCCGCGATGCTCCATGTTTTCCAAAACCTTCAGAGCGTTGTCCACCAGTTCGTGACTCTTTCCGCCGTGGATGTTCACAACCATACCTACGCCACAAGCATCGTGTTCGTACTGGCTCTGATAAAGTCCTTTCTGTAACATTTCTGATGTTTGAAGTTTACATTTTGTCATATTATCCTTACTTTTACTTTCCTTTTGTCTGAATTCGGCTGCAAAGGTAAGGCAAAATGAATGAATACGCAAGAAAATGCTAACTTTTTTAATAGATTATTTCGCAGCAAATGTCATTATGTATCAAAATGCGGTGTTTTTAGTTCAGAGTGATAGCAAAAAGGGATGTTTTGTGTATGAATGCTTTACACTTTGACATTTGTGTGCGTTTTTAACAATCAAAATGTGAGTATATACTTTGTATATTCATTCAAACAATATACCTTTGCACTCGCAAACTTACAAACAGTTTATATATATATTATATAGGTAAGAAGGTATGAAGATTAAGAAGCGTTGGATAATCCTGATGACGGCGATGACGCTGATAGCCGTTGCGGGGCTTTTCGTAGGGGAGCCTACATTTGATTGCGACTGGTCGGTAATCTCCGCGGCTGATGTGGCCTGGTTGATTACCGCCACTATTTTTGTGTTGATGATGACGCCTGGTCTGTCGTTCTTCTATGGCGGTATGGTGGGGGCAAAGAATGTCATCTCGACGATGTTGCAGTCGTTTATCGCCATGGGTCTAATATCGGTGTTGTGGGTGGCCATCGGCTTCTCGCTGTGTTTTGGCGATGACATCGGTGGTATTATTGGTAATCCGCTAACATTCCCCATGTTCCACAATGTAGGAGGAGCTGTCTATACCACACCTGCAGGCAATGTGTTGGGCGGTGCAACGATACCGCTGGCACTGTTCGCCCTGTTCCAGATGAAGTTTGCCATCATCACGCCGTCGTTGATTACGGGATCGTTTGCTGAACGTGTGAGGTTTTCGGCCTATATGTTCTTCATGATGTTTTTCTTCTTCGTCATCTATTGTCCGCTGGCACACATGACGTGGCATCCAGAGGGACTGTTCTGCCGTTGGGGAGTCATCGACTTTGCTGGTGGTATCGTGGTGCATGCCTCCAGTGGTGTGGCAGCCCTCGCAGGCGCCATCTATTTAGGACGGCGCAAGGCAGATACGCGTAAGAGCGAGCCGGCCAATATCCCCTTTGTACTTTTGGGTGCTGCCATGCTGTGGTTGGGTTGGTTCGGTTTCAATGCGGGTTCTTCGCTACATGCCGACGGACAGGCCATCAAGGCATTCCTGAATACGAATACGGCCTCGGCAACGGCGATGATGACGTGGATCTTCTTCGATTGCCTGCGTGGTCGCAAACCGTCGGCCATGGGTGCTGCCGTAGGCTGCGTAGTCGGTCTGGTAGCCATCACGCCATCGGCAGGCTATGTCACCGTGGGACAGAGTATCTTCATCGCCTTTGTTATCACGTTGATCTGTAACATCGCCGTCTATTGGCGATCGCACTCCAATATCGACGATGCTCTCGACGTGTTCCCCACGCATGGCACGGGTGGTATCTTCGGTACAGTGCTGACGGGTATCTTTATCCAGGAAGGACTGATTGCAGGCACATGGGAAGGCTTCGTCATTTTCCTCTACCACTTGTTGGCCATTGTCATCGTGTTCGTTTATACCTTCGCCATGAGTTGGGCTGGTTACAAGCTTATCGATAGTCTTATCCCCATGCGTGTTTCGGCTTTCAGTGAAAAAGTGGGACTCGACTTCTCGCAGCACGACGAGCACTACGGCCTCGCCCAGATTGGCGAGCGAGAATTGGCGGAGTACGAAGAGCACATCAGGGAAAAGGAGAAAAAGTAAAAAGGTAAAAAAGTAAGAATGCAAACTTCCAAACAACGATATATGGACACAAAATACATCTTCGTGACTGGCGGTGTGGTTTCCTCGCTTGGCAAGGGAATCATCTCCGCCAGCATCGGTAAACTGCTGCAGGCACGTGGCTTTAAGGTCACCATTCAGAAATTCGACCCCTATATCAATATCGACCCGGGTACGCTGAACCCCTACGAGCATGGCGAGTGCTATGTGACGTTTGACGGTATGGAGACCGATCTTGATCTGGGACACTATGAACGCTTTACAGGCATTCATACCACCCGTAATAATTCTATCACCACAGGACGCATCTACAAGACGGTGATCGATCGTGAGCGTCATGGCGACTACTTGGGAAAAACCATTCAGGTGGTGCCACATATCACGGACGAGATCAAGCGCCGTATGTTACGTAAAGACGAGAAGAATGAAAACCTTGACTTCGTGATTACAGAGGTGGGTGGTACCATCGGTGATATCGAAAGTGCACCTTTCATGGAAGCCATCCGACAGTTGCGCTGGGAATTGGGGCGTGACGCGGTGTGTGTGCACCTGACCTACGTTCCGTATCTGAAAGCGGCGGACGAACTGAAGACGAAGCCCACGCAGCATAGCGTGAAGGAACTTCAAGGAATGGGTATTCAGCCGGATATCCTCGTCCTTAGGACCGAACGCCACCTTGATGACCATGTGCGCATGAAGGTGGCGTCGTTCTGTAATGTAGATTTGGAGTGTGTGGTACAGAGCGAGGATATGCCCAGTATCTACGAGGTGCCTGTCAACATGCAGAAACAAGGTTTGGACGCTGCCATCATGCGGAAAATCGGTATTCCTGTTGGTGAGACACCCGCTATGAAGCCTTGGCACGACTTCCTCGACAAACAGCGCAACGCCAGGCGTGAGGTACACATCGGCCTGGTGGGTAAGTACGACCTGCAGGATGCCTATAAGAGCATCCGCGAGAGTCTGAATCTGGCTGGTATCTACAACGACGTGAAAGCCAGGTTGCACTTCGTGAACAGTGAGGAGATTGCCAGTCAGAATATCGCAGAAAAGCTCGACGGCCTGTCGGGTATTGTCATCTGCCCGGGCTTCGGACAGCGTGGTATCGAGGGCAAGATCATCGCCGCAGAATATACCCGTACGCACGATATTCCCACCTTTGGTATCTGTTTGGGTATGCAGATGATGGTCATCGAGTTTGCCCGTAACGTGTTGGGTTACAAGGATGCCAATAGTCGCGAGATGGACGAGCAGACGCCACATAACGTTATCGACATCATGGAGGAGCAGAAGAGCATCACGCAGATGGGCGGCACCATGCGACTGGGAGCCTATGAGTGTGAACTTCAGAAAGGTTGCCGCGTTTATGGGGCTTATGGTGAGAAGACCCTCATCAGCGAGAGACACAGACATCGCTATGAGTTCAACAATGCCTATAAAGAGGAGTACGAGATGAAGGGTATGAAATGCGTGGGTATCAATCCTGCTGCCGACCTCGTTGAGATAGTCGAGATTCCAGACAAACATTGGTATATCGGCACGCAATTCCATCCGGAATACTCGTCGACGGTACTCCATCCGCATCCCCTCTTCATGAGTTTCATCAAGGCTTGTACAAATGGTAAATCGTAAATCTACATGATGGAACAGCTGAAGCATGAGTGTGGTGTGGCGATGATCCGCCTGTTGAAGCCCTTGGACTACTACGAAAAGAAGTATGGTACTTGGGCCTACGGGTTTAACAAGCTCTACCTGATGATGGAGAAGCAGCACAATCGCGGTCAGGAGGGTGCTGGTATCGCGTCGGTGAGCCTGGACAAGGAGCCTGGCACAGAGTATATGTTCCGCGAAAAGGCTGAGGGTAAGGACGCCATTACAGAGGTTTTCTCACGAGTGACTCAGGAGATGGCGGGTGAGCTCTATATGGGCCATCTGCGCTATTCGACCACCGGCAAGAGCGGACTGACGTTTGTGCATCCTTTCCTGCGTCGTAATAACTGGCGCGCCAAGAACCTCTGTTTGTGTGGCAACTTCAATATGACCAATATCGAAGAGGTCTTTCAGTTCCTGACGGCACAAGGCCAGTCACCGCGTATCTATGGTGACTCGTACATCACGCTCGAACTGATGGGTCACCGTCTGGACCGTGAGGTGGAGCGCTTGTTTGAAGAAGCCAAGGCAAAGGGTCTTAAAGGTCTCGACATCACGCAATATATCGATGACCACGTAGAGATGGCCAATGTTCTGAAGAAGACGATGGAACACTATGATGGTGGCTACGTGATGTGTGGACTGACAGGCTCAGGTGAGATGTTTTCCGTACGTGACCCTTGGGGCATTCGTCCGGCTTTCTATTATCGCGACGACGAAATGGTAGCCTTGGCCAGCGAACGACCAGTGTTGCAAACCACTTTCAATCTGCAATACGAGGACATTCACGAACTACGACCTGGCGAGGCACTTATCGTGCGCCGCAATGGTGAGAGCCGATTGGAGCAGATCATGCCTGCTCAGAAGCTCTCGGCATGCTCGTTTGAGAGGATTTACTTCAGTCGTGGTTCTGACCGTGACATCTATCAGGAGCGCAAACGCTTAGGTGAGCAGCTGACACCCGCCATCCTGAAAGCCATTGATGGTGACGTAGACCATACGGTATTCTCGTATATTCCCAACACCGCTGAGGTAGCCTATTATGGTATGACTGACGGCTTTCGTAAACTACATGGCGAAGTACGTACAGAAAAGGTGGTGTGGAAAGATATCAAACTGCGCACCTTCATCGCTGACAATAGTGAGCGTAATGACTTGGCGGCCCATGTCTATGACATCAGCTATGGTTCGCTGAAACCCTATGAGGATAATCTTGTGATTATCGATGACTCGATTGTTCGTGGTACAACGCTGCGTGAGAGCATTTTCAAGATTCTCGACCGCCTGCACCCCAAAAAGATTGTGATGGTATCAAGTTCGCCTCAGATCCGCTATCCTGATTATTACGGCATCGACATGGCCCGTCTGGAAGAGTTCTGCGCCTTCCGTGCCACGATGGCATTGATTGAGGAGCGAGGGATGTGGCAGTTGGTCAACGATGTGTATCTGGCATGCAAGAAAGTTCTTAATGAGAATTGCGTCCGTGCCCTCTATGAACCTTTCACTGTCGAGGAAATCAATGAGAAGATTGTAGAGATGTTACGCCCAAAGGACATGCAGGCTCCTATCGAACTGGTGTTCCAAAGCATCGAAGGACTGCACGAGGCTTGTCCCAACCATCCGGGTGACTGGTACTTCACAGGCCATTATCCCACGCCAGGTGGCACCCGGCTTGTCAATCAGGCCTTTGTGAATTATATTGAAAGCAAACAGAAACAACAATAAATGATGAAAAGAGAAGCAAAATTAATACTCAGCGATGGCACGGAGTTCTGCGGCTGGTCGTTTGGCTATGAAGAAGTCCCCCCACAAAATGGGGAGCGGCCTTCTGGCAGGGTACAACACTCCGACGTTGTCGGGGAAGTGGTGTTCAACACTGCGATGACGGGCTATCCAGAGAGTCTGACAGACCCCAGCTATGCGGGACAGATATTGGTAACGACATATCCGCTGATTGGCAACTACGGTGTGCCTGATACAGCCATAGGCAGTGACGGCCTGCCTTTGTTTATGGAGAGCGAGAGGATACACCCGAAGGCGCTCATTGTGGCTGACTACAGTGAACAATTCTCCCATTGGAACGCCAAGGAATCACTGGCCTCTTGGCTGAAACGCGAAAAAATACCCGGCATCACGGGCATCGACACGCGAAGACTGACGAAGGTGCTTAGAGAACATGGTGTGATGATGGGGCGGATCTTCATGAATGACGAAGTGAAAAGTGAAGAAGTGAAAAGTGAAAAGTGGGACTATGGCTCCGTGAACTGGGTGGAGCAGGTCAGCTGCAAGGAGGTCATTACTTATAGTCCTGAAACAAATCTCTCACCTCTCACCCCTCACCCTTCACCTCTAAAACGCGTTGTTCTTGTCGATTGCGGCGTGAAAGCAAACATCATCCGTTGTCTGATCAGACGTGGCATCGAGGTGGTTCGCGTACCCTGGGATTATGACTTCAACCAGTTGGAGTTTGAAGGTCTTTTCTTGGCTAATGGTCCTGGTGACCCAGAGCAATGTGGCAAGACGGTGGAGCATATCCGCACATTCCTGAATAATCAAGAGGTACGTCCTTGTATGGGCATCTGTCTGGGTAACCAATTATTGGCACGTGCCGCAGGAGCCAAGACCTACAAACTGAAATACGGTCACCGTTCGCACAACCAACCCGTTCGCGAGATAGGTACGAACCGTTGCTATATCACGAGTCAGAATCACGGCTATGCCGTCGATGATTCGACGCTGCCTGCCGACTGGGAACCGTTGTTTGTGAACATGAATGACGGCTCAAACGAGGGCATCCGCCACAAGACGAATCCCTGGATGTCGGCACAGTTCCACCCTGAAGCCTGTTCAGGACCTACCGATACGGAATGGATGTTTGATGAATTTGTAAAAATGCTGGAGGAAAGGTAAAAATGGCAGATAGAGAGATAAAAAAAGTGTTGCTCCTGGGTTCGGGAGCCTTGAAGATAGGACAGGCCGGCGAGTTTGACTATAGTGGTGCGCAGGCTCTGAAGGCGTTGAAGGAGGAGGGCATTCATTCAGTGCTGATTAATCCCAATATTGCCACCGTGCAGACTTCGAAGGATGTCGCAGATACCGTGTATTTCCAGCCGGTAACTCCTGAGTTTGTGGAGCGTATCATTGAGAAGGAACGCCCTGATGGTATCCTGTTGTCGTTTGGCGGACAGACGGCCTTGAACTGCGGTGTGGAACTGTATGAGAAAGGTGTCTTGGAGAAATACGGTGTCGAAGTGCTGGGCACCCCAGTACAGGCCATTATCGACACGGAGGATCGCGACCTGTTTGTGAAACGGCTCGATGAGATTGGCGTGAAGACCATCAAGAGTGAGGCATGCTCTACTGTAGAAGAAGTGCAGAAAGCGGCCCATGAGCTGGGCTTCCCCGTGATATTACGCGCCGCATACGCCCTCGGCGGTCTTGGGTCAGGTTTCTGCGACAATGACGAGGAGCTGTTGGCACAGGCCGAGGAAGCATTTTCGTTCTCGCCGCAGGTGCTGGTCGAAAAGAGCCTGAAGGGATGGAAGGAAATCGAGTACGAGGTGGTGCGCGACCGTTTCGATAACTGTATCACCGTGTGCAACATGGAGAACTTCGACCCGCTGGGCATTCATACCGGTGAGTCGATCGTAGTAGCGCCGAGTCAGACTTTGACCAATGCAGAATACCATAAACTCCGTGCCCTTGCGATCAAGATTATCCGCCACATCGGCATCGTCGGCGAGTGTAACGTGCAGTATGCCCTCGACCCCAACAGCGAGGATTATCGTGTTATCGAGGTCAACGCCCGTCTCTCGCGTTCGTCCGCATTGGCATCGAAGGCAACGGGATATCCGCTTGCGTTTGTAGCCGCAAAACTCGGTCTCGGTTATGGTCTCTTTGACCTCAAGAACAGTGTCACCAAGACCACGAGTGCCTTCTTTGAACCAGCACTCGACTATGTGGTGGTCAAGATTCCCCGTTGGGACCTTACCAAATTCCATGGTGTGAAGCGCCAACTCGGCTCGTCGATGAAGAGCGTCGGCGAGGTGATGGCCATTGGACGCACGTTCGAGGAGGCCCTGCAAAAGGGACTGCGCATGATAGGTCAAGGCATGCACGGCTTCGTGGAGAATCACGAGATCAAGATAGCCGACATGACCACTTCTCTGCATGAGCCGACAGATATGCGTATCTTCGTCGTCTCGAAGGCATTGAAAGTAGGCTATACCGTCGAGCAGATCCATCAGTTGACGATGATCGACCGTTGGTTCCTCGAAAAGCTGCGCCATATCGTCGACATCGACCATCGGCTGAAGGAGTTTGCCCAATTCTCAGAGATGGCAGCGTTTATGGACAACACAGAACTGATGGAATATCTGGAAGCCCCTGAGTTCGTGGAATTGTTGCGCGAGGCAAAGATATACGGATTCTCCGATTTCCAGATTGGACGCGCCCTTGGTCTGGAGTCTCAGATGAACATGGAGAAGGCCGGCCTTACCATCCGTGAGTGGCGCAAGGAGTTGGGCGTCGTACCCACCGTCAACCAGATAGACACCCTGGCGGCAGAATATCCTGCCCAAACCAATTACCTCTATTTATCATATCTCTAAATCGTAAATTGTAAATCATTAAATCGTAAATAGGATTATGTGTGGAATCGTAGCAATATTTAACGTCAAGGAGCAGACGCATGAGCTCCGCGAGAAGGCATTGAAGATGAGTCAGAAGATCCGTCATCGTGGACCTGACTGGAGTGGAATCTATTGTGGCGGGAGTGCTATTCTTGCCCATGAGCGACTCAGCATCGTTGACCCTGAGAGTGGTGGTCAGCCCCTTTACTCACCAGACCGCAAACTGGTGCTGGCAGTGAATGGTGAGATCTATAACCATCAGGAGATTCGTCGCCGCTATGCCGGACAATATGAGTTCCAGACAGGTTCTGACTGTGAGGTTATACTTGCGCTCTATCGTGAGAAAGGCATCAATTTCCTTGAGGACCTCAGCGGTATCTTCGCTTTTGCCCTCTACGACGAGGAGCGTGATGAGTTTCTCATTGCCCGCGACCCCATCGGTGTCATACCTCTTTATATTGGCTACGACAGCGACGGCACCGTCTATGTCGCCTCCGAACTGAAGGCTCTCGAAGGACAATGTGAACGTTACGAGCCCTTCCTCCCTGGCCACTACTACTGGAGTGTGGATCCTGGTCAGAAGTGGTACTACCGTCGTGACTGGATGCAGTATGAAGCCGTCAAGGACAATCCCGCCTCTGTCGAAGCCATCCACGATGCGCTGACTGCTGCCGTTAAGCGCCAGTTAATGTCCGATGTGCCCTATGGTGTACTCCTCTCTGGTGGACTCGATTCCTCTGTCATCTCTGCTATTGCTGAGAAGTTCTCTGAGCATCGCATTGAGGACGATTCGAAGACCAAGGCCTATTGGCCTCGTCTGCATTCTTTTGCCGTAGGTCTGAAGGGCGCTCCTGATTTGGCTAAGGCCAAAATGGTAGCCGACCATATCGGCACTGTGCACCACGAGATTAACTACACTATTCAGGAGGGACTTGACGCCATCCGCGACGTTATCTACTTCATAGAGACCTACGATGTCACCACTGTCCGTGCCTCCACGCCGATGTATCTGTTGGCCCGTGTCATCAAGTCGATGGGTATCAAGATGGCGCTCTCTGGCGAGGGTGCCGACGAGATCTTCGGCGGATATCTCTATTTCCACAAGGCACCATCGGCAAAAGACTTCCATGAGGAGACAGTGAGAAAGCTAGGAAAGCTCTACCTTTATGACTGCCTGCGTGCCAACAAGAGCCTCAGTGCCTGGGGCGTAGAGGGACGTGTGCCTTTCCTCGACAAGGAGTTCCTTGATGTCGCCATGCGTACCAACCCCGAGGCCAAGATGTGTCCTGGTCAGACGATGGAGAAGAAGATCGTGCGCGAAGCCTTTGCCGACATGCTGCCTGCTGAAGTCGCCTGGCGACAGAAGGAGCAGTTCAGCGATGGTGTGGGATATTCCTGGATTGACACCCTGAAGCAGATCACCGCTGAGGCTATCAGCGACGAACAGATGGCCCACGCGGCTGAGCGATTCCCCATCAACCCGCCACTCAACAAGGAGGAGTACTACTACCGCAGCATCTTTGCTGAGCACTTCCCCAGTGATTCCGCTGCCCGTAGCGTCAACCAGGAAGCCAGCGTAGCTTGTTCCACAGCCATCGCCCTTGAGTGGGATGCCGCCTTCCGCAACATGAATGACCCATCAGGTCGTGCTGTCAAGGGTGTTCACGAAATGGCGTATTGACG
>JAEEGL010074600.1_pt1 | contig 14956 bp, 11 predicted proteins | sample 9134231 | NCBI WGS metagenome assembly JAEEGL01 (sample SAMN16246548, study PRJNA631951) | gut metagenome | biome: gut microbiome; feature: rumen; material: fiber-attached | host: Bos | place: Iran: Karaj | collected 2018-10
TATAAAAAAATATAAAAAAAACTTGTATTATTAATAAAATTATGATAATATTATCTAGTCATGGCGAGATAGCTCAGTTGGCTAGAGCGATTGGTTCATACCCAATAGGTCGAGGGTTCGACCCCCCCTCTCGCTACCAATAGAAATTAAAAGATTACGAGTTTCGTAATCTTTTTTTTACATAAAAAACAATAAATATTTTAGATTTAAATATGATATACTTATTATAGGTGGTATGATGAACGATTTAAAACTTTTAAAAGAAAAAAAGAAAGAATGTAAAGAAGCTAACTTAACATTTATTAACTCAATATTTATTCTTATATTTACAATTCCAGTATTATTATCAATAACAGAGTATATAAAAGCATATAAATTTTTAGGTGTATTTTATTTAATAATGATTATTATGCATATAATTGTAGCAGTGATTTTAATATATTTCTTTTCTTTAAAAAGAATAATACGAAATATAAAAGTACGAAGACATGGTAGACTAATTTCAGCTAATGTTTTAGCATATTGCAATGATAATTATGAAATAAATGAAAAACAAGCCAAAATAGTATTATTAGAAACTGGGGAAAAAGATAATAATGTAATTTATTATCAACTTGGTGAAACAAAAGAAAGATTTGAAATAGATAGTAAAGTAGAACTTTTAGCATATAAAGACACATATTTAATTAAAGATAATAAAATGATGAGAAAAGATGCAATTCTTAGATCAATCGTTCTTACTATTTTATCATTTGTCGCTATTGTTTATTTAGCAATTATTATAGTATACTTTATTATGAATTCTTCTTTTCATGAGATAAGAATGGCTAATATCCAAAAGAAAAATAAAGAAATAATGACGATATTTAATGATTTAGAATATCAAATTCCTGATAATTATAAATTAATTACTTATAATGGTAACAATTTTGAATTTGAAAGTAAAAATGATAACCATTATTGTACTATTGATATATACCGTTCATATAGTGCGATTAACAAAGAAAAAAATGGAATATGTGATTTATCGTATGGTAGTGAAATTAATTCCGAGGAAATAAGAATAATTAATGATACCTACTGGTGTTATAATGGAACTTTGAAAAAAACTCCTTATAAAGAAAAATATTATATTTATATAGGTGATTATTTATATACTATTACCCTAAATAATCATTATGAAAAAGATGAAAAATGTTCATTAGATTTTAACAAATTCACTAAATCATTAAAGTTCAAATAAAAAGATTACATTTGTAATCTTTTTTTAATTATTCGTTATTTGACGTACGTTAAATCCGTTTTCTTTTAATCCTTCAACAAGGCCGGTATCACCGATAATATGAAGAGTACCCACCATATAAAATACATCATAATTTTTATTAAAGTATTCTATGGCTTTATTTAACATACCTTTATTTCTTTCTACAACTAATTTATTATTAAAATCCGTAATATATTCTTTTTCTTTTTCTGTATAATTATCTTCTACATCCATATCTTCAGAACCATACATTAGTATTTCTTTTTCATTACCATTTTTCCAAGCTTCATAAAGTTTTTTTATTCCTTCAACGGATTCATCAAAGCCATCTATTTCTTCTTTTAAAATTAATTCATAAAATTCATCAGGAAACTCTTCTAAAATACCTGTTTGATAATCATATGATTCTACTTCTAAGATATTTTTCTTATCTTCATAAGCTTTATCTAACATAAATCCATCAACACCTAATAAACTATTAAAATTAGCTTCAGAAGCAGATAAATTAGTAAATAATGATAAAAAGAAATATGGTTTATAGTAATCATATGCATTAACATATGAGTTTTTCTTAGTTAAAAAGTCTACTAACTTTGTATAAGTTTCTTCTTTTAAATGATCTTGTATGGTTGTACCATCTTGATATAACATTTTTGTAGCATCTTCCATCATTTTTTCTGTATCTGAAAGATATTTAACTGAATCAAACTCACATGCAAGATAATGACTACTATTATAGACATCCATGACATATTTTGGAAATACTAAATCTTCTTCTTTTGCGACATGAATACTTCCAAATAAGTACATTTTATTATTCGATCCTTCTTTTGTAACTTCATATAATAGTGGTGTAATACTTGATTTTATCTCAGTATTATCACTCTTTTTTAAAATGGTATAAATAGTTAAATATGTTCCCGCAGCAATAACTATTGCCCCTAGTATAATTGCTAAAATTAATAATTTTTTATATTGTTTTCTTTCATCCATATTATTATCCTTTCAATTATCTATTAAAAAGTATCACAAACTTCATCATTTGAGCCATATATTGCTCCACCAGTTGGGCCAATAAAACCGCCATAACTATTCGTATTTCCCCAAGGATAACGATACCATGTTTTTATTTCTGAACATGGTCTATCTATTTTTAATGTAGTAACCGGATTACCGGCAAATGGCCAACCACTGCTAAACCCATTAAGACCTTTTCCTATTATTACTTCTGTTATTTGATTATTTGTAAAAGTGTTTGAATCTATCTGTGTAACACTATCAGGTATTACTACTCGCGTTAAGTATTGATTAGCATAACCTTCAGAGATATTCCTTTGGTTTTCAGAAAATTTAATATTCGTTAATAAATTGTCCTCAAACGCGTTAGTTCCAACACTTAAAACACTATCAGGAATTGAAACATCTGTTAGTGAATTATCGCCAAATGAACCTGCGCCAATATATTTTAAACCATCTGGTAAAATTATACTTGTCAATTGCTTACCCCAAAATGCCCCATTACCTATATAAGATACATCGATATTATTAATCATTTTAGGTATAACTACACTTGCACCACAACTTGCATCATAATCAGTTATAACCGCAAAATTACCTGCTTGAACAATAGCATTAGCGTCTAATAAAAAGTTTATTTGATAACTATTGTTATTAGCATTATCCAAGATATCAGATAGCCAAATCCCATTTAATGATGATGTTCCATTACAAAATCCTTCTATTGTTTCATTTTCCTTTAAATTAGCCTCATACCCCATCTCAATATATTTATTAATACAAGCAGTCACACCACCATTTTCATTAATAACATATTTAGGTTGAAGATTATATGTAAAACAACTACTTGGTGTTGGTTCATCATCTACCCATAGTCCTTCATTAGATTCTGCTCTTATTTTAAAACTTATTGGATTAGTTCTTAAACTATTCCATTCATCTGTTGTTAACACTACTTTACCTTCTGCCCAAGAAGTAGATGTTCCATATTCATCATTTGGTCCTGTTGGAGCTGGTGTTGGTGCATTACCATAATAAGTATCTGATATTTTTACTCGATCTGCATCAATATAAGCTTTAATAGTTAATATTCCATTTATACCAGTTTCACCATTATCTATATAACCTACTAATACATATTTACCTTCGGCTACTTCACCAGTTGCATTTAATTTATAAATAGTAGCGTCTTTTGCCTGTTTAGCTTCAAAATATGTTGCACTACTTTCTCCTATGGTATTACCCGTAGTTGCTTCATATGTTGCTATATAATTAATTGGCACATATTTACCATTAACTGTATTATTTACATCAACTAAACTAATTAAGAATTCTTCACCATCAATATATGTTGTATCACCTACTATTCCAACAGTAACGAAATCTAAATTAGCTTCTCCTGCTTCAGTTGCAGTCATTGGAAATATATTAGTTATATTTAGGCTTAAGCCATAGTCTGTATTAAAATATATTCTACCTGTTCCTAAATTATTAACTGCACCTGTTCTTGTATAATTAAAAAACGAAAATGTAACACCAGTTAACATTAAAAATAATCCAATTGTCCCTAATACTAGAAAAAACTTATTATATTTATTCATCTTTCTTCTCCTATTCTATACTCATTATAGCATAATAATTGGTAATTATAAATAATTGCTACTTAATAAAATGTAAAATAGTTTGTATATGTAATAAATCTATGATATATTGTTATCATAGAGGAGGAAATTAATGAGTTCAAGACATGAATTATTACGTGATTTTGTAAACAACCAAGTCCTTGAAATTACAAAATATGCTATTGAAAAAATGCCAGAAAGAATGGATAAAGGACTAGCTCTAGTTTACAAAGAAAGACAATTAGATTATCTACAGTGGTTATTAGATAATGCTTTAAAAAGTAATGGTTATTATATTGATGAAGCATTAGAAGTAATGCAGGCATTAGAATCAGGATGTAGTGTTAAAGAAGCATTTGATTTGTTTTCAGATAAAGAAGGAGCACACGCAGCACTTGTAAGAAGTTTCGTATTAAGTTGGTCTAAACGTGGGCCAGAGTTCTTTAAAGGATCACTTGACTTTCCATTTTCTAATCTTCCACGAGAAACCCAAAGAGAAATTAAAGAACTTGAAAATAATAACCAAAGATTTGCAGCCGCAGAAAAGGAAAGAACAGCTGAAACGCAATCTCATAAATAAAAAAAGACAACTATTCATTAGTTGTCTTTTCATTTTTTATTTCAAAATGATTACCACTATCTAAATATAAGATACCCTTCTTACCTTCTAAAGTTGGATATATTTCATTATATGAGTTAATTAAGTTTAATTTACTAATCGTTACATAAACATAGTTACCATCATTCATATAAAACATAAATCGTTCTTTATCTAAATCCGTTGGTTTATATTCTATTTCTGATATATGAAGTAAAATATCATCATCAATTAATCCGAATTTATCAATAAATTTATCTTTAACATCATCACAATCATTAATAAGTGTTGGTATACCCAATACTGTTTTTTCTAATGCGACTTTCTCTTTATTTGATAAAGTATAATCACCATTTACATCCTGATATAGTATTTTATTTTCTTCTATTTCAATAGTAACTTTACCAGATAATGACTTGCTTACTTTAACGTTTTTAATTAGTTTATTATCTTTAAAAGTGTTCTTTATTTCTTTTTCACTAACTTGATATAAATGTGGATATTGAAGTAAATTAGTACTTTCTAATATTTCACTTTCTGAAAGAAAATTGTTACCAACGACATAAATACTTTTTACTTTAAGAGATCGATAATAGAAAACTACTAATACGACAAAAACTATTATTGCTAAAACAATAATATATTTCTTGTAATTAGTTTTTCTTTTCTCCCTTTTCATCAATATTTTCACCAGCCCAATTTATTAATCTTTGTTCAACATGTAATCTTATTCCATATTTAACTAATGCTTTTTGTTTAATTAAATCAATTATTCTTTTAATATCTGATGCTTTCGCATTACCCATATTAATTATAAAATTAGCATGTTTTTCACTAACCATTGCCCGACCAACAGTATAACCTTTTAACCCCATATCATCAATTAATTTACCTGCATACATTCCCTCTGGATTTCTAAATACACTTCCAGCTGATGGATAATTAAGAGGTTGTGTCGCTCTTCTTTGATTACGACGTTCAGTCATTATCTTTTCAATCTCTTCACTATTACCCTTTTTTAATTTTAATGTAGCAGAAATACAAACATAGTCTAAATGTTTTTGTAAGACACTAGTACGATAAGAAAATTTCATTTGTTCATTAGTAAATTCTTTAATTTTCATATTGCTAGTAAGTACTCTAACACTTTCAACTATTTTACTCATATCTTCACCATATGCACCAGCATTCATGAAGATAGCTCCTCCAACAGTACCAGGTATTCCATTAGCAAATTCAAGTCCAATTAAAGAATTACGCATTGCATCATTAGAAAGTTTAATTAAAGGATAACCTGCCCCTACTGTTATTGTATTTTTATCAATATTTATTTTATTAAAATTATCTAATTTTATAACAATACCATCATATAATAAATCACTAAATAAAACATTACTACCATTACCTAAAACAATATATTTAATATTTCTTTCTTTTAAAAGAGAAACTAATTTAATTAACTCTTCTTCTCCTTTTGGATAACAGATAGCTCTTACTTTACCACCAACTCGATACGTAGTATAATTACTTAATTTTTCATTAATCAATACTTTACCTAAATGTAAGGAAATAATTTCCTTTATTGCATCTTGCATTTTTATCCTCCAAGTATATTTTTTAACTCCTCATATATTTTATCACAACTTGATATTACACTAATTTTTTTTGCATTTTCAGAGATCTCTTTGTATAATACACTATTATCTAATAATAAATCAATCTTTTTTAGTAAATTGTCACTGTTAAAATCTTTTTCTTCTAGTAAAAGTGCTGCATTATTATTAACTAATTCTTTAGCATTAAAATATTGATGATTATTAGCTACATATGGACTAGGAACTAAGATACTAGGTAGTCCTACTGCTAATATTTCAGCTATAGTACTAGCCCCAGCTCTAGTTACCATTACATCAACATTTTTAAGTAAATTTACCATGTTATCTAAAAATGGTATAACTTTAACATTACTAGGTAAATTCTTAGGATATTTATCAATATAATCTTTTCCTGAGATAATTAATACTTCATAATCTTTATCTTTAAATTTAGGTACAATATCTAACATTGAATTAGTTACTGTGGTAGAACCAAGACTTCCCATAACTATTAAAACCAGTTTTTTATTTGGATTAAAACCCAATTCTTTTTTATCCATAGCTTTTGCATAATAGGCTTCTTGACTTCTAGGATTACCAGTTAAGACTACATCACCTTTAAAATATTCTTTACTGCCAGGCAAAGATATAAATATCTTATCAACGTATTTTTGTAAAAATGTATTACTCTTACCAGGTATACTATTTTGTTCATGAATAACTGTTTTAATACCCAATTTTCTTGCACTATAAATAACTGGAGCAGTAATATAACCACCAACACCAATTACTATATCTGGCTTAAATTCTTTAATTATTTTTTTACATTTAAAAATAGCTTTAATAAATAGAAACCCGGCTTTAAAGATCGTTAAATTCTTTTTTAAGCCAATAACATTAACACCAACATATGGAATATCCATATTAGGAACAATATTAGCTTCCATACGATTAGTAGTTCCAATATATAATACTTCACTGCTAGGGTCCTTTTCTTTAATCTTTTTAAGAATACTTAAAGCTGGATAAATATGTCCACCAGTACCCCCAGCACTAATAATTACACGCACATGTATCACCAAATTAATTATATCATATTAAAAGATTTTAAACTAGTAATTTATATTTTATTAAATTTACTTGTCAGTAAAAAAGATAGTAAATTATAATTTACTATCTTTCCCCTATTTTTAATGTAACATTCTCTTTCCATGTTGCAGTAGATAAATCTAGAATATAACGATTACCGAATGATGAAACAATTATTTTATCATCATGGATTTCCGTAATATATACATAGTGATCACCTATTTGAGTGAGAACTGCATTAAAAGCAGTTTCATTTTCTTTTTGTTCTTCACTAGTATATAAATGATATCCTCCAGCTGCTACTATATCTCCGACTTTATATTTAACGTTATCAAACTCTACATGAGAATTGCATAACAAACCTTTAGTAGCTAAAAAGTTATCAATATATCCAAAAGCAGCATCTACTGGAATACCAAAGTTAATTTTAGTATTATGACAACTATCCCATCTATCATATAAATATTTATATTTAGCAATTCTTTCATTATCAAATTTTTCCCATGCATCATATTCTTCATCAGTCATTTTACTTGGTTTACGAAGTTTATATTCTAGGGAATTAATATAATCATCCAAAGCAAAACGATACATATCTTTTTTAGTAGCTTCTCTTACTTCACCATATCTTTCTTTCATTTTTAAATTACAATAATTAAAAAATTCTAGGACAAAGTATTCATAATTAAAATCAATAACTCCATCTTTATAAGTATACATTGGATAACCAAATGCTTTTAAGAACTCATCTTCTCTTCCTTCAAAATATTTAAATACAACATTACAAGCAGCAGTATAACCACAATCAGTTTCTGATATTAAATTAAAATATGATTTATAAAAGGCAATTGCTTCATCACGTGATGAAAACATTTCTTTTGGGTAATATTTTTGCATTTCATTCCAGATAAATACATCTTTAACAAAATCATCATCAAAAAGAGAAAATACTTTTTGGTTTGCACCATACTGTTTAGTTTTAATATTTTCTTCATCAAAGATAGATATTACTCCATGATTTTCTTCACTAGCCATTACTTCACTAATTGGCATTAAACTAAAACCTATGGCAAAAACCGTGCTTAATACTTTATTAAATGCTTTCATATTATCCCCCTTTCAAAACGTGTATATATTATATCATATTTTCAAAAAAAAACGCAACTTAATTGCGTTTAATCACTATCAGCGACTGCTTTACAATAATTAGTATCTGTTGTTATTACATCATGCTCTGAACCATAAATACCATAAATAATGTATGGCTTATTATTAAAACAACGTGAATTATTACATAATTCTTGACATGTTCCACCATATCTAATAGTTATTCCACTATAGATAGCATAGTTTTCTATAAATGGTTTCCCAAGAATATTTACTTCTAAACTTGTATTAAACTGATATGGCATAACTGCTGTTGTTCCAATATGTCGAACATTATTGGGAATAGTAATAACTGATATATTACTAGTATCTATATTCCAAAGAGCACTATGATCAACTATTTTTAAATCCTTATTTAATTCTACCTTGGTTGGACTAAAAGTAGGTGAATCATAGGTATGCATTTGTCCAAGCACTAGAACTGGATATTTTTTTGTTTCGCCGTTAATTATTATATTATTTGTTTGAAAAAATTCCATATCTATAGTCGAAAACCAATAACTATCAATATATTGTTGAAAAGTATCTCCCCAACGAGTTCCTGTACCAGCACAAAAAGCCTGATATGTTTCACCAACATTTACTGTTTGTCCTTCTACTTCCGCACCCAAACTTTGAGTTAAATAATTTACACATGTATTAATTTCACTGCTACTTATATTACCATTATGTATTAATGGAGAATAACTAACTTTATTAGGAACGACAAGATTATTACCGCAACTAACATCATAATAACCCAAACTAATTCCATTTTCACTAATTATAATATTGTGATTTTTTAAATAATTGTAATCAATATTGTATGTTGTAGAAGTATCATCTAGCAATGCTTGAAAAGTTATTTCATTATATTTTCCAGTACCTAAGCAATAATTTTCAGCATCTTCCTCATTATTAAAGTAATTTGCAGTATTTACAAAGTAATCAATACAATCCTCTAATGCTGTTGGACTAAGATTACTATTTAATGTATATAATTTTATAAATCTTTTTTGAAAACAACTTTCAGGAGTTACATCATCAGGTTCTGGTTCTTCTACCCATAATCCTTCATTAGATTCGGCTTTTATCTTAAAACTAATCGGATTAGTTGATAAACTATTCCATTCAGTTGTAGTTAGAACTACTCTTCCATCGACCCATTCGGTAGTTGTTCCATACTGATCATTTGGACTTGCTACAGGAGAAGCTGATGGACTTGGAGCATTTTCATAATATGTATCACTTATAGCAATTCTATCGGCATCAATATAGGCACTAATCGTTAATGTACCACTTATTCCAGTTGATCCTACAATATAACCTACTAAGACTTGTTTACCTTCAATTACCCATCCTGTAGTATTTAATTTATACATGTTTGAGTTTTTATTAGCATCAAAATAATTATTATTAGATGTTCCAATAGAATTACCAGTGGTTGCTTCATATGTTGCATTAAAATTAATTGGAATATGTTTATTATTAACAGTGTTATTTACATCAACAAGACTTATTAAATATTCTTCCCCTTCTGAATACGTAGTAGCTCCAGTTATAGTAACTGTTACTGTGTCAAGATTAGCATTTCCTGCTTCTGTACTTGTCATGGGGAAAAGATTAGTTAATGTTAAAGATGGACTTTGAGTTGTATTAAAACTAATTGTACCAGTTCCAAGATTATTAACTCCACCAGTTCTTGTATAGTTAAAGAAAGAGTATGTAACTCCCACTAAAAGACATATTATTCCAGAAAATAATAAAGTTGTTACAATTTTTCTTCTACTTTCCATATTAACCTCTATTATCATTATATAATATACATAAAAAAAACGCAATTTAATTGCGTTATTTTAATAATTCTTTCGTTTTTTCAACTAGTGGACTAATATTTGCACAACTCATAAAACATAATACTGTATCTTTACTATCCTTTAATTTATCAATATCATCTAAACTAATTTTTTCAGCATTTGGTATTTCTTTAATTAATTTATCACTATTAATATTTGGATAATCACTTTGTTGTTCCCTATCACAATTAATATCAGTTATATAAGCTTTATCATATAAACTAAGCGATTTGATAAAATCATCAAATAAAGCTTCTGTTCTTGAATATGTATTAGGCATAAAAATAGCTATTATCTTCTTATCCGGATACTTTTCATGAGCAGAATCATGAGTTACTCTTATTTCTGTTGGATGATGAGCATAATCATCAATTATGATATTATCACCAATTTTTGTTTCATTAAATCTTCTTTTGGCAAAAACAAAGTTTTCTAATGTTTCTTTAATAATCTTTTTATCAATATCATAGAGCATAGCTACCGCAATAGCAGCTACTGCATCAAGCACTAAGTGATTACCAAACATATTAACTTCATAATGGTCAAAAAACTCATTATGGAAATATACATCAAACTTAGTTTTATTATCAGATACTTCTTTATTTCTAATTTGTAAGTCATTGCTATCATTAAAACCATAATATATTGGATTTTCTACTTTAAGTTTTAAAATATTTAAATCATCACCACATAATATAACTTGGTTTTTTGTACGACCAACAAAAGTTTGAAAAGCTTTTATCATATCATTAATTGTAGGATATGTTTCGGTATGATCAAGTTCAATATTAGTAATAACCGTATTATATGGAAAATATGATAAGAAATGTTTATTATATTCACAAGCTTCTAATACTAATAGATTACTTTTACGATTACCAAAACCACTTCCATCCCCAACGAACTGTGAGCAACCAAGTGATTTACTTAAAATATCTGATATCATTAATGATGTAGTTGTTTTACCATGAGTACCAGATACACAAGTAGTTTCAAATTTACTAGTTATTCTAGCCATCAAATCTTTATATGGAATTATCTTATAACCTAGTGACTTCATACGTCTAACTTCATGATGAGTTTCATTAATTGCCGCTGTATATGTTACAACAGTATCTTTAGCTAAAGTTGGATACATATTACCATGATATATTTTAATACCACGTTTCTCTAATCCTTCCATAGTAAATTTATAGCCGACAGAATCATCATATCCAACTATTTCATTACCTAAATCGTATAATAGATTAGCAAGGGTACTCATTCCACTTCCTTTAATACCAATTAAATAATATTTCATAAATCACTCCACCTATAATTATAGACTAAAAGAGATTTTTTGTCTATTTTTTAGTTAATTTTTAATAAAATCAAAAAAGAAAATATATTGCTATATTTTCTTAGTTTTACCACGAAGCACAAACTTCATTATTAGCCCCATAAATAGTTGTTCCCTGCCTATATGTTGTTCCTATCCATGGATAATTATACATATCCTTGATGGTTGAGCATGATTTATCAATCGTAATACTAACTAGATTCCTGTTAGCGGAACTTCCCTTATAGAAGGCATTAGGCTCTATTAATGTAATACCATTTCCAATTGTAACACTTGTTAATTTATTATCCATAAAGGCAGCGCCTCCAATTGTTGTAACACTATTTGGTATTATTATACTGGTTAATTGGTTCCCAGAAAAAGCACTATCTTCTATTGATGTTACACTGCTTCCGATTGTTACACTTTCCAATTGATTCTCATAAAATGCTTTTTCTCCTATTGTTATGACACTATCTGGAATTGTGATACTCGTTAACTGATTTTGGGAAAATGCATACCTTTCAATTGTAGTTATATTATTGGGAATTATTACTTCAGTTAATTGGTTCCCAGAAAAAGCACCTTGGCTAATCGTTGTTAAACCATTTCCAATCGTTAAACTGGTTATTTGATTAGAACCAAATGCAATGTTTCCTATTGTTGTTACACCATTACCAATTACAACACTAGATAGTTTCCTACTATTAAACGCAGAGACTCCTATTGTAACAACATTATTACCTAAAACTAATTCATTAAAACTATTAATTCCCAAATTATTTGCAAAATTTTCTGGTATATTAACCATATCTATATTCATAACTTCAATATTATTGTTATAAAAAGCATCTGTTCCAATTGTTGTAACACTATTTGGAATTGTTACACTCGTTATCTGATTACTTTTAAAAGCATGATTTCCAATTGTTGTAACACTATTTGGAATTGTTACACTAGTTATCTGATTATTAGAAAATGCATTATTTCCAATTGATGTAACATTGTCCCCCATTGTAACACTTGTTATTTGTCCTCTTGTAAATGAACTATCCCCAATTGTTTCCACACTATTTCCCAATATCAATTCACCTACAGTTGTATTTATATTACCTAAAAAATTATAAGGTATATTTATCATGTCTAAATTCATAGTTTCAATACTATTACCAGAAAAAGCATTTACTCCAATTGACGTAACACTATTAGGAATTGTTACACTTGTTATCTGATTATTAGAAAATGCATTAGTATCAATGCGCGTTACATTATGCGGTATTGTAACACTCGTCAGATTATTATTACCAAAAGCACTACTGTCTATTAATGTAACACTATCTGGTATTCTCACACTTGTTAATTGATTGCTATAAAAAGTGTGAGAACTAATTTGTTCAATACTGTTTGATATTACTACATTTGTTAATCTATTCCCAGAGAAAGCACTATCTTCTATTGATGTTACACTATTTGGTATTATTACACTCGTTAAATAATTTCTAGAAAAAGCACCTCTCCCAATTTTGATTACTCCGTCTGGTATTATTACACTATATAATCCCACGTAATCAAAAGCGCTTTCTTTTATCTCTGTTACTGCTTTTCCATTTATTCGTTTAGGTATTATAATATCGTCTCTTACACAATAAAATGGTTTTTCAATTCTATCTACGACAATATAATTATTTGCTTCCATTTCTTCTATGCCAACAAAAATTACAGCAACAAATTCTGAACTAATGCTTACTTCTCCTGAGTTTGTGTTTCCTTCGCCATCAAGAATTTGTTGGAATGTAAATCCTTGATACGTTCCGGTTCCACGACAAAATGCTTCAGGTGTTTCACCTTCATTCCATTCTGTGGCAACAGGTTTAGGAATATTACTTCCAAGGGGTACTACTTTGTAATTTAATTCTGGTGTTATTTTCTTTGGCGATGGTATATTTGAGGTTAAATAATTACCTATATTCTCTGTACAATCAGCTATTTCTTCTTCGGTCATATTGATGTTTAAAGAATATGTTGTAGAATCTTTTACATACCCACTAATAGCTACAGTATTATTTTCACCATCAGTTGTTACAAAACAGTCACATGGAGTTATGTCAGGAGATACCCATATTCCTTGATTAGCTTCTACTCTTATTTTAAAACTTAATGAAAGATTTCCTTGTAAACTGTTCCATTCACTTGTTGAGAATACTTCTCTTCCATTAATCCATTCCGTATTTTCTTCTGGTGTATCACTAATTGCTATTCTATCTGCATCAATAAAAGCAGTTATTGTAATGCTACCATTAACACCTGTAACACCACTCGTAATGTATCCAGCAAGTATTTGTCTTCCTTCAGTTATATCATCAAGTTCAGATATAAAATATATTGAACTATCTCCACCCCTATTACTCCAATAATTCTCTCCCCCATCACTACCTACATTATTGGTAGTTACAGAAAAATGCATTGGAATTTCTTTATCATTAATAGTGTTGTTCACTTCATCAAATGATATTAAATATTCTATACCTTCTGAATAATCAGTATCTCCAGTAATAGTAATAGTTACACTATCGTGATTACCTACATCACTTGATAAATCACTTTCTTTAATTGGAAATACATTAGTTAAATTGATAATACCATTTTGCGTGGAATTAAAATATATTCTTCCAACACTAAAATTATTAGCCATACCTGTTCTTGTATAGTTAAAGAACGAGTATGTTACACCCGTTAAGATTAGTAGTAAACCTACTACACCAATAATAAATGAATATTTCTTTGATTTATTCATACTATCATATCCTTATATATTCATTATACTATTTATTATTTATCATTATCAAGCAAAATAATAAAACGTTTATCAATAAATTTGATATAATATTTTGTGGTGAGATTATGAACCTTTATAAAAAATGTATTCTATGTCCTAGGAAATGTATGGTAAATCGTTATATTACTAAAGGATTCTGTGGAATGAGCAATAAAGTTAAAGTAGCTTTAGCTAAACCATTTTTCTATGAAGAACCACCTATTAGTGGAACAAATGGAAGTGGTACTATATTTTTTTCTGGTTGTAATCTTAAGTGTTGTTTTTGTCAAAATATGGAAATATCTAACTTTAATAAGGGAAAAACAATTACTATTAAAAGATTAGCTGAAATAATGCTAGAATTACAAAAACAACGTGTTCATAATATTAATTTAGTTACTCCAACTATCTTTATCCCAAGTATTATAAAAGCAATTAAATTAGCTAAAAAGTGGGGATTAACTATCCCTATTGTCTATAATAGTAGTGGTTATGAAAATGTTGAAATAATTAAGTTATTAGATGGTTTAATTGATATATATTTACCTGATTTTAAGTATTTTAATAATGATTTAGCTATTAAATATTCTAAAGCCAATAATTATGTAGAAAATACTAAATTAGTAATCAATGAAA
>JAEEGL013089159.1_pt1 | contig 14956 bp, 19 predicted proteins | sample 9134231 | NCBI WGS metagenome assembly JAEEGL01 (sample SAMN16246548, study PRJNA631951) | gut metagenome | biome: gut microbiome; feature: rumen; material: fiber-attached | host: Bos | place: Iran: Karaj | collected 2018-10
AAGTAGTCCATTATATTGAAATTGAAAAACGATGGATGGATTAGCGAGATTATGATGGAGATAAATTAATTTTCTTTATAGACGTGCGCGAGCCCTCTGAAATTTAGAAGTTACGAGATAAGTATGGCGCATAGGCGATTCTTATACAGCGCGCGCTCTCTACACCAGAAGAAAATACAGCCGATTGCGAAGAAAATTTTAATCCAGATTTATATGATATGGTAATTGCGAATAATGGAACATTAGAACAACTCGAAGCTTAGGCGCGAGAATTTATGAAAGACAAAAGATATAAGTAAAATAAAAGACTACGTTTAATACGTAGTCTTTTTTATATTTAAATTTAGATTTATTCTGTTGTTTCTTCCCATCCGTATACTCCAGGCTCCCATACATTATAATCATAAATACTAATCCAAATCTTTTCATTATGACGAACTTTATCACCTAACATATATGGATTTGTAGAACTAGGTTGGACCCATTCTGGAATAACCGTCGGGTCAGGAATCAAGATCTCAGCGTACAGAGACGTGGCGACGTCCGGCGTCCAGTCGGCCTACGACGTGTGCGCCTAAAGAACTTTGTACAGCCTACCTACATAGCAGACTCTCTCACCGGCGTTGTAGTATCTGTCTTGCTCCCAATACTCGAATATCATGGGAGCGTAAGCCGCATCCTCATCTGATAGGGACAGAGCAGCTTTATTGATGATCTGACGGTATTTATCCGCCTGGAATGAGTTAAACTGTATCATTATTAATTCCTCCAAATATTATATCGAGCGCTTCCTGAGGGTCAAGGGGCACGTCACTAATAGGAATATTGGTCTCTTCGTAAGTGTATCCGATCTTACCATCCTTAAGAATCACATCTACAGCATCGTCGTAGAGAATATCAGTCTCGATCTGACGGATCTTATAGCCAAGATCACTATAACGGCGTTCACGATCGCCAAGTTGTTCAACAATAATCATGTTTAATCATCTCCTGAAAGATCCATAGACTCAAATCGGCAATAGATCTCGTTTCCATTACCCCTCGTAATCCGATTCGTTCTTGCCAACACGTCTTCGATAGTCGGATACCATATAGCGTAATAATTATTCATTTCCCACGGAAGCTCAGCATTATTAGCATATGTCCAATAGCCTATATAATTGTAAGCACTCTTTGACGGGTAGTTAGTTGCAGCAAGGTATCTTTCCGCATACCAAGCATCTGTAATGTTTTGACGATTATTGCAAGGTATAAGAAGTAAGCAATCGGTAGGAACATTTGTCCATACATTACTATTAGAAACAGTCGGAGGAGTTGTTGGTTCGAAACGAATTAACCCAAGTCCATAGCAATTTGTAAACGAACTGCTACCTATACTAGTTACATTACTCGGTATTGTTATCGAAGCGAGAGAATAGCAACCGTAGAACGAACTGCTACCTATACTAGTTACATTACTCGGTATTGTTATCGAAGCGAGAGAATAGCAACTGCTGAACGAACTACTAATTATGCTAGTTACATTACTCGGTATTGTTATCGAAGCGAGAGAATAGCAACCGTTGAACAAACCACTAATTATGCTAGTTACATTACTCGGTATTGTTATCGAAGTGAGAGAAGAGCAACTGCTGAACGAAGTACTACCTATGCTAGTTACATTACTCGGTATTGTTATCGAAGCGAGAGAAGAGCAATTGTAGAACACAAAGGCGCCTATACTAGGCATAGAGCTTCCTATCCGAACTCTTTGGATAGTATTCGCGTAAACTTTATTATTGTTAACAGACGAAAAATTACCACTGAGAATAGCATACGTGGACGTTCCATATAGACTGAAAGAACCGCTCACTACGTGAATCTTTATTGTATATGAACCATCCGTAGTATATATGTGACCTGTCCTTATTTGAGTTGCTAAACTCGTACCTGTCACGGTACTTTTAGTTCTTCCATCTCCCCAATCTACTTCTACTGTTCCATTTATAGCAATACCGAGATAAGGAGAAAGCCTTGGAGCATGAAGCTCGATATCAATTTCCGTATCGCCACTCTCGGTAATATACATCTGCCCTATCCAAAGTTTACCATAACTCGCAACGTATGTCTTAGCATTTGGCAACGTCCAGTTCCATCCCTGAGCCGTCAGCCCCGTATGAGATGGATTAGCAGGAAGCGCCGTAAGAGCTGCAAACTCGGATGCTGTGTAAGAATATAACAGAGTTCCATCATAGTCGATGAAATTAACATCTTTCTCTGCAACGGGATTACTTCCGCCTCCTTCATAGTTACCAGTAACACCAAAAATCTGCACGTCCTTCTTTATGTTTGAAGCGACAAGGTTAGCATCGCCTTTTATAGTTTGATTGCCAGTAAGCCATCTTCCAGAATTAATTGTCTGATCCGATGTAGTAGGCGTGTAGGTCTGAGCCGACTTAGTCGGAGAAATTGCATTAACAGTAACCTGAGACAAACCATCATAACCACTATCAGCAGTAATGGTTTGTCTCGAAGTGGTCGGAGAAGCGGACTTGCTTTGCAGATTAGGAGTCGGCTTTGTGTAATCTATTGTAATGTCGTCTTCGCATAATTTGCCGTTCGTTTCCAAAACTTCCATGCCGCTATCTGATAAGGATGCTATTGTGTTTCCATTATACGATATAGTAACATCTGGAACTACTACTGCTTCTTCCCATATAGCGAACACCGACCAGGCAGCCGGTGTGTCTCCAGGTTGATACATGTCCCCAGATCCGTCACGGGAAGTATTCCATCCAAGAAAATTGTAATTGTCTCTAGACCAATCGACCGGATTAAGGGATGTCTCATCAACATCGGTTATTTGAGGAAGAGGTCCAGAATGACTAGTAGTTTCTGTGTCAGTCGAATCATAATTTCTATATATATCATAACTTGCTGCCATATTCTCACCTCACATCGATACATACGGTGCAGTTACATAACTGCAATTTTCTACAATCGTTTCGGACTGAGATACATACGAGGCATTGTATTCTACAGCCATCATTTCCATTGAATCCAAGACATATCCGTTACTGCAAACAAACCCGTCTGTATTATGTGCGCTTTCACACCATTGTGTCCAAGTCATCCCACTATCTGCTGAATAGGTTATATCATCAATCGTAAATGTAATTACTACCGCTACAACGCTATGATGCGCTCCTGCGTAGACAGATATCTCCCTGTCGTATTCAAGCTTCAACGGCACGGAAGACACACTCAGATTAGTTGCGGTTACGGTGTTGCTACCTTCGGCTAAAGCAAGCGGTTGAGGAGTCACGTGCTCGATGACGGGATTAGAAACCACTATCTTTATGGAAGCCGCATCGGGGGAAAATACATTGTTCACGCCGACCATCGTTTCGACTTCCTGCGCCGTCAACTGATATGTTTGCGGCGTGGCAAGTTCGTAAACAAGCATTTGACCGGACATACCAGACTTGAAATCAGAAGCGTTTGCATACGCACCAACATCCGTTGTGGCAGAGAGTTTACTGTTACCAGATGCAATCCAGATCATGTTGGCAACAATGGTTTCACTACCTATTCTTGGTTTGAAAATAGAGCAGACAACAGAGGAAGAATTTTTCGTAAGCGAGTCGATACCACTGGTTATGTATCTGTCATAGTTAGCCGTGCTTCCGTATTTTGTCCAAGAAACACTTCCAAGGTCTACCCCTGCCTTATCAACCGTCAGCGCCCCTGTGACCACATCCACCGTGCCGCCGTAGACCGTGCCAGCTTGCGTTGACCACTCAACAGAATAAGTGTTGCCTTTGTAGGCTTCGTAGGTGCTTGCTGTTGAGCCAAGTTCAAGCTGAAATTCAGCGTCCGCAAGATGCGCTCCGCCACTTTCGTAATATTGGATATAAACGTATGTATCGTTAGTTGGAGTGTAGGTTGCCGTCCACTTGCCGTATGCAAGTTGTGTACCGCCCAGGTCATAAAAGTACACAAAATAGGTTGCATCCGTGCTAATGTTACTCGACAACGCATAAGCCTGACCGCCATGAAGCAGGAACCCCGTCCCATCTTTGTACCATCTCGCCGTTGTAGTCGAGCCGGTAACTATTACCTTCTTTGCCGGGTCAATTAGGTTCTTCCCCGTCCTGTACACGCTCAACCCAATAAGGCCGCTGATGGGGCAGATATTTTCGTAAGGTGTCCAAGAGGTAGCGGTGGGGCCTGATTCAAACTGGATATAGTAAGTACCATCGGAAACCGTTCCGCTTGTAATTCTCAGCAAGAAATAGTTGAACGGCTGCGTTGCATCAGTAACTGCACCAGTTTTTGCCGCGCCATTAGACGGTGCTTCGGAATAAGGATAACCATTCTGACCGCTACCAGACATGACAAGTTTAACGCCACTTATTGTCTGCGTTCCTGTCATTGAAATGGTATATGTCCCCGCATCAACATAGAGCGGGTTCAGAGTTATGCCATTAGTAGTTCTGCTGAGGTAAAAATCGGCTTGCGGGTTTGCCGTGCCAGACAGAGTTATGCTACCGTCAGCATTAACGGTCATTGTTACACCGTTGTAAGTCGATGTGTACCCAGCTTGGAACCAATTCGTCATTGGGAGTATATTCACACCGCCCCCACCGGGCCATGGATTAGAGTAACCATGTAGATCTTGGCTCAGTTCTATTCTCGCTTCAAGCAAGTTTACGTCCTACTCCACTGTCTCTGTGAATGAAACAATGGAATTACCAGTGTATTCCGTCTCTAACGGATAAATGATAATTGCACCGTTATCCTTCGCTCCCGTGGAGCTAATATACCGATCTCCAACCGGCTATGTCCCATCATAAATACATGCCGCGTTTTTACGAATAACTGTACCAGTTACGAGCTCATGCTCGTCTCTGACGTTCCCCACAGAATACAAATTCTCAACAGTTGCTGTTTGAGAGCCGAGCGTAATAGATTCTCTATTCTCCGCAGTTATCACAATCTCTCCGCCCGAAATCGAAAGAGTCCCGTTGTTACAGCTGATTGCGTTCGTTTGGTCATCTTGCTCACATACACCATACTGTATAAGAGAACAGGCGTAACCGCTTTCTGCATTGTTTACAGATATAGAAGAATCTCCTTTCGCAGTAGCGTTCCCCTTTTTACTGTAACTTACATAAATGTCATCCTCGCAGTATTTGCCAGAAGTAAGGAGGGTCTTTACCCCGCTGCCTTCCATGGATGCTATTTTTAAGCCAGTATAAGAAATCATAACATCAGCCATTAACTGACACCTCCTTGATACGTGGGAAGATTAGCCGCGGCCCACGCGCCATTTACTACCGTTAAAATTTTTCCATTATCGGATGCGCTGACGGTGGGCAACGCTGTTTGTGAATTGCTGATGGTCAGCGTTCCGTTCGAATACGATTTTGAAAGCCCCGTGCCCGTGGCAATCTTTGTATATGCCTCGCGTGCAGTAACGGACCAACCAGTAGTACGATTTAATTTATAGATAAATACCTAATCACCCTATTGAGCATCTGTATGTGTAGATACTGAACGATAATACTAAAATTCAAATTCATTTATAAGATTATCACTGCTATTTATATTTACATACGCTAAAAAGGCCATGCGTCTCTATACATCAATTGATGGATCAGCGTTACTAGAAGCTTTACAATAAACAATTTTATTATTTGTATAAGCTTCTTCTACTTCTGCAAAAGTGGAAGAACCATAAGACGCAATATACAGTCCAGTAATAAATCCAGTATCATTAGTTAAATCAGATACTTTAGTAGGTATTGTAAGAGTTACTGCTCCAGTACTACCATTAACACTTGTTACTGGGTATGGTGGCGGATTACTCGCGCTGTACTGCTGAACGTTATCAACGTTCCCCAAGCCGACATCCGACGCGGAATAGGTTGGTTTCGCGTGTACGTGGTCCGCCCTGCTATACTCTGCTGACGAGCCTGCCGAGGCCGTTCCCAATGCCGCAGGGGTTGAGTCTGAAGCAACGGGCACGCTAACCGTTGGGCTGTTCGTCCAAAGTCGTATAACGCCGTCTTTGTAGTAGAAGACTGGATGATGTGGCAGCAGTTCAAACTGCGTTGTTGAATACGCGATTCCGAGGAAAATATAAATCTTGCCGTCCTCGGTTGTCGGCAAATCCTGCACGAACGGGGTGGTGCTGTCGATGATAGCTGAGCCATCCGTCTGCGGGGTACATTTGAGGTATACGGGCTTCCATGCAGTCAAAGCCACAACATACGAATATCCGATTGTAAATTGATACTGGTCCCACAGGTTTGCCACGCTCGGACGGGCTCCCGTATCAACCATTGCAGTAGTTCCGTAATAGACGATTCGTCCAAACGGGTTTATCTTCTCTTGTGTTATCGTCCTTGCAGTGGTTGCATTTGTGGAGGTGCTATTGTTCGCAGGAACGAAATGAGCGTTATCAGGCGAAGTGAACAGCATCCTATACCGATACACCGTACTCGTCATAGGTAAGCTGGACGAGTTAGTCCGTAACTGATACCCAATAGTATTTGTGTTAGCATCGTAACCACGGTAACCAATCCAACATCCGCCGCTTACAAGAGTAGAACAATAAATAAACATCATCGTATAGTTAATATTAAATATCGTTGTATCTCGTGTTGGACTAGTAGGTGTTATAGGATTACCAGTTGCTTGATTACTATAAGAACCCTTCGCACCAAGGCCATTAATATTAATAGTAAAGCCCGATGCAGAAGTAACTACACCATTTTTAAGTAATACAGTTAAACCATCATAATATTCTGTAATGCCTGGTATAGTGGCAGTAAAAACCGTAGAAGTGGAAGTGCTATCTACCTCTCCATAAAAAATACCAGTAGCCTAAATGCTATAATCAGTACCGTCTGGTAACGTAATATGACTAATAGTTGACATATATTTTTAGCTCCTTATTTTTATAACGGATTATTATACATATCAAGCGCATCAATATATGCCTAACGTATCTATCCGTAACCTTTTTTAATTCGATACAAATCTCCTCTTATTTTTATTGTAGAATTATTTTTATCTACTTCTGCTGCGCGTGTAGTTGAAAAATAAGAAGAATAACAACGCGCAGATATAGTCGGAGATAACATTGTTACAACTGGAGTATCAGAATTAACTGAATCGAAAGTAGTAGCCTAAATAGTCTAAAAAATTCCATAGCTATTAGTTGTCGTCCAAGTAAGATTCCCGCTACTATTCCAATAAATTATATAAGTAGAACCGGTTGACATACTAGTACAATATGCTCTACTATCTATCATAGCCTCAAAATTTGCTAAACTATAAGGTCTACGATGTATTGACTACCAATGAGAAGCTAACTATTTATTTATCTGTGTTTTTAAAGTCGCCCCTGTATTAAAAGCCCCAATATATTCACATCTCCAACGAATAAAATATTCATAATTTACTAAATCTGCTGTAAAATTACCAGCATTTTCACTATTCTAAATAACAGTCGCGCTATTAACTGGAGTCCAAGTATTAAAACCAGTATCCGCAAGTGCATAATTTTTTGTATAAAAAGTACTTACATACTCAGCACTTGGCCCCATCCATTCTAATCCAGTTGTAAAAATAGAATTAATTGCGTCCGCCATATCAGAGGGCGCGTAGGTGTCCTAAGTACCTTTTATCTCCCTAATGGCATCAGCAATATCTTCTAGATACTATTGTGTAACTATAACTTTTGCCATGTTTTACTCCTTTAATCATGTATACAGCGCGAACCATACAAAAATATGCAATTCGCGCTGTATACGAATAACTTTTAATTTTATTAACTACCTTTAGTAACATTAACGTCAGTTGTACTTTTAAGAACTGTAACACTATCTTTATTATTCCAAGCAGTATTAGCGCCACTAGCCGTAGCTTTAATATATGTTGTAGTAGGTGTAACAGTGATTGTGCTACCAGTGCCAAGAACTGTATCAGTAGTAGGTGTCCCAAGGGCTGTAACTGCATCTCCAGTTCCATCCGCGCCAACTGCCGTGCCACTCGCACTCGCACTTAAATACTTGGTAGTAGCCGCACCAATACCAGTCGCGACAGTAACATCACCTGCAGTTCCACTCGCAATAGTAACAGTTGGATCTGTGACACTAAACGTAGAAGCTGTACCAAGCACAGTGTCAGTTGTTGGGCTAGCATAACCAGTAACAGCATTAAACGTATCACCAACACTAACATCAGTAACAACATCTGCACCAGTCCCACTTGTTGTTGTGGCGCCAGTAGCAACAGTTGTCGCACTTGAAGCTGCGGTAGGAATTGTAATACTACTTGGCGCGTCTGCTGAATAAGTGGTCTAAGTGTTCATAGTGGCTGCACCAATAGTTAAAACACCATTACTTACACTCACGCCTTTAAGCCAATCAGTATTTGTTGTACTTGAAGTACCCGCACCAGTTGCTGTGGTCTGAGAGCTTCTTGTCTTTACTACATCTGGCGTTGTACTACCACTAACTCCAGTAATGGTAGTTGTTGCAAGCTTTTTAGTAGTTGGTGAAACCGATTTAACCGCGCTCTGTGTGCTTGGAGTACCTAATCCAGTAATAGCTGTAACGCTATCACCGCTCGCGCTTACTGCGCCACCACTTGCGCTTGCAGAAAGCTTTGTGGTAGTTGCAGTACCTTGAGACTACACATAAGTAATACGTCCTGTGCTGGTACTACTATTAGCAGTTAAAGTTATTGTAGGTTGAGTAGTAACTTTAACTCCCTTTAAAAATGTATCGGTACTAGGTGTTCCGAGCCCAGTCAAAGCGGTTACACTATCACCACTTGCACTCGCACTAGTAATACCAGTGGCAACCTATACTTTTCCGGTTCCAGAACTACTATCTGTGGCTAAAGTAACTGTTGGCTAAGTAATAGTAAATGTAGCATCTGTACCAATTACTGTATCGGTTTGTTTTGTTAAACTTACTCCAGTTACTACATTACTTAAATCTATCTAAGTATCACCAATTTTTTCCCAACTCTTACTGCCAGTATCACCAACTGGAACATATTCATCATATTTATCTAGTGTACCCCCAGCCTATGTCGCAGATTTCACCAGATAAAATGCGCCAGCCTGTGCGCTATTAGCTGCTAAAGTACCAGTATAATCAGTACCATTGTAAGTAACTACAACTCCTGCAGGAATATTAGCTACAACTGGCGCTGCAGAGCCATCCCACGCGATAATATATGCAACACCACCAGCAATAGCTTGGCTTAAAGTATCAACAACGTCTCTAATTTCCCTATCAGCAATATAATAAGTATTACCAGAAGGTAAAGTTATTCTATCAATAATAGGTGTATTTACATCGACATATGCCATATCTTTATCTCCTTTTAATTTCTATTAAAAATTAATGCGTCATCAACAACTTCAGAGCTGTCATTCACATTTAATTTACGATTCCAAAATAATTTCTCTGCCATAGTAACATGAATTTCCGGATTATTTATATGATTCAATATTTGGTCCCGTAATTCATCATTTACAAAAGGCAAATCTTGTACATATGCGCGCCCATCGCCAATTTTTATCGCGGGAACGACAACATCTTGTTCATTTCCATTTACTATTTTTCTAATAGTCGCATAATCATTATAAACTATAAGCTCTCCCTCTAATGGAATAAAACCTCGTGCATTATTCCAGTTAACAGTCGTGTCTCGCTTAAGTTTTATTCTGGCCTCTTTAACTCCCATATAACCACCACCTTAATAAATTACAGTGGTACTTGTACCGCAATCAAGTACTAAATTTTCAAAATTACTATCTACGTATTCTTTCTTTGCGTAATCCACACCATCGACTAAATCTTCTACCTGCATTGTAGAAACTATTTCTTTAATTTCTTCAGCAGTGACTCCAATATATTCTAAATTATGCCAAGATGTTTCTCCATTACCAATTTTTAAACCATATACATCATAAGCAAAACCTGGTTCTCCCAAAGCTAAAATAGGATTTTTTTCTTCCCATTCTGCTTCAGTCGCGCGACGTAGCTTGAATATAGTCTTGTAAATCTTTTTCGTAACCATCTACATCACCGCCATCAAAAATAAGTAATAAATCCAAATCTAAATCTGTACTACTATCAATTTTATTAAACTATCCTTTAAAATTTACCTAAGAATTACCAGAATTAAAACTAGATTTAAAATAACACTCGTTACTTTTCATTCCACTAACCATTAGATTTCACCATCCAATAATACATCACCAAGTCTATCTTTCATTACGTCACTTACTAAACATTCACCGTTGGTTAATCTAACCCTTATCTATATTAAAATAAGTGAATCGCGCTATCTATCTAACCAACTATATTTTTCAAAAGATAAAGTATCTGCTTGTGTAAGTTGCAATGTAATAGTCTCTTCATCTGGCTAAAAAGTTACATCAGTTAATTCTTTAGTAAATTTAATTTTTCCTTTCTAAAAATAAGAAATTTTTAATACGCTTACTTCATTTTGCGCGAAAGGAAAATAAAATATATGTTTTGGGGTAGTGCCTCTATAAGTCATACCTATACTAACCCTCCATATCTATAATACTCTATAAATTAAGTAAAATATAACCCAGCACGCTCTATTAAATTTAGACCATTTTAAGTTATTTAAAAATTTGAAATCCGATTAAATTTATGATATAATAAAAGAGTAGTAAGCAAAAGAAATAATAAATATAATAGGAAAAATATATAAATTAAATATATATTTAAGGAGATATATAATGTATAACTTTCACGAGCTTTCCCCTCAAAAATATTGGACTTTTGGAGCAAGCGCAAAAGTAGACCCAAGAGTTGAAGCAAAAAATATGATATTTAGTGGAAACTATGTAGGTTCGCGCAAAATAGACGGCGCTTTTTATAAGTTTTGGAAAGATGAAAATGGTAATATGGAACTTTTAGGACGTTCTAAAGGAGTAAATGGAGATTATCTTAATAAAATAGATTGGGTTCCACAATTAAATTCTTTCTTCGAAGCACTTCCTAATGGAACTTGTTTAATTGGAGAAATTTATTTTCCTAATAATGAAGGGTCAAATCACGTAACTTCGATAATGGGTTGTTTGAAAGAAAAAGCTATTAATCGTCAAGAAAATGGAGATAAGCTTCATTATTATATTTTTGATGTACTTGCATATGGTGGCGAATCTCTTTTAGATAAAGTTATTGAAACTCGTATTCAATTCCTTCAAATGATTATGCAAGCTACTTATGAAACTCATAATACCTATATTGATTTTGCTCGCTATTATGAAGGAGAAGAATTATGGAATAAACTTCAAACTATTCTTGCAGAGGGCGGCGAAGGTATTGTAATTACAAAAAAAGGAACCTGCTACCAACCAGGTAAACGTCCAGCTCGTCAGACTCTTAAAGTTAAAAGAGAACTCCAAGAAAGCTTAGATTGTTTCTTTACAGGGCGCGCGACACCTCCAACTAGAATATACAGCGGTATTAGTTTGCCTAGTTGGGAGTATTGGGAAGACCCAATAACTAAAGAGAAACTCAAAGGTAATCATTATAGAGAATATATGAACGGCGCGCCCATTGAACCAGTCACTAAATCTTATTTCAATGGTATGGCCGGCAGCTTAGAAATAGGAGTTCTTCGTGATGGAAAAGTTTATCCGATTGGATATCTTAGCGGACTTAGCGATGAAATTAAGAATAATTATAAGGATTATACAGGGAAATGTCTAGAAGTTGGAGCTATGCAGTTTACGGAAGATAACGCGCTACGCCATGCTAAAATGATTAGGCTTCGTCCAGATTTAAATATTGAAGATTGTACTTGGGAGAAGCTTGGTCTGTGAGTAGTTATGAAGAACAGATCGCGCTAATATTAAAGAAAGAACGCATTAAGTTCTAGCGCGAAAAGACTTATTCAGATCTAAAGCATGGGAGATATAGATATGACTTTTATCTACCAACGGTAAATTTTCTTCTAGAAATAGATGGACAATATCACTTTTTCCCAATACGCGGTGAATAGGAATTAAAAAATTAGCGAGAGCATGATAGAAGAAAAAATTCCTATGCTCTCGCGCATAATATATAGTTATTCCGAATTCCATATTGGGATTTAGAAAGCGGCGCTGTCAAAACTTTTAATGACCTTATCCAAAAAAAATATCATGTAACTAATAAATGGCATAATGATAAAATAAAAGTCCCAAAAAATTAAAGTTTTTATAGACTTCTTCTACTTAGTAATGAGGTGATAATATGGGACTTTTTAAAGCTTTTGAAGCATGGACGTTCTCTGACTTCGCCACTTTTGCAGGAGGCTTTTTTATTTTAGGCTCCATCATCTTCGAGGCTTTTAAGAAGGCTACAGAGCATACCGAATGGGCAAAAAAACGCCAAGCCGAAAAGATGAAAGTAAAAAAAGAAGCGGCGCATGAGCAGTATAAAGAATTTACGAATGAATTTATTAATGAATTTGTTCCACCATTATTAAAGTAGTTTTCAGATGCAGATTAGAGCATAATAGAAAAATTGGACAAACTTACTAATTCTTCAAATGATTTACTTCGTAAGGACATGACGGACATTTATTATAAGTATTTACCTTATAAAAAGATTTTATAGTATGATAAAAAATGTTTTATAAAACTTTATCACGACTACGGCGCGCAAGGTGGTAATACTTATATAGATGCTATTTGGGAAGAGATACAAACTTGGGAAGTAGTTTTAAGTAAGGAAGAATTAAGTGCATAAAATTTTATATATATAAGTAGAGAGGTCAAATTTGACTTCTCTATTTTTTTATGATATAATATTTATAGAAATAATAGGAGTAGTGAAATTATGGAATACATTATTTATTGTATTCTTGGGGTTTTATTACTATTTTTTATTATTCTCTTTTTTAAGTAGCAACAAAAAAGTAAATAGCTTTTAAAAGAAAATGAATTAATAAAAGAAAATAAAATAGAAGAATTAAATTAGGACTATAATAAAAGAAAGGAGTTCCTTGAAGAAGATTATAATAAAAAATAGGAGTATCTTCAAGACTAGTATTCAAAAAGAGAACAATAGTTACATCAAGACTTTTACCAAGCACAGTAGAATTATAATAAAATAACTGAAAATTTAAATTAGAACTTTAAAAGATATAAAGAATCTTAGTATAAAATAATACAAGAAGATTTAGAAGAATATAGTAAAAATGAAAAATTTAAAAAATAGATTGAAATAGAGAAAGATACTTAGGAACTTTACGCGCAATATATAAAAAAATAGCAACTACTTGAAGAAGATTTTCAATCTAAAAAAGCAGAAATAGAATTTGAGATAGAAGAAACATATGATGATGCAGCCGAGGCCGCGTTAGAATATTGTGATATACTTGAAACTTTAGAGGATTTTCGTAAAAGGCGCGAGGTCGTAAATTAGTAGATATTGCGCGAAAAACAAATACAAGAAGAAAAAGACTTTTATCGTATTTGTCTTAGTTAGAACGATATAGAAGATTTATAGATTATTAAAGATATAGAACATAAATTTAATAATAAAGAAGTCTTGCATAAGGCTGCCTTTGATTGTTATGTGCGCCGGCCGCTCTCTGAGATGGAAAAGAGAGTACTAGGTAATAAGAAGCCGAGTGGAATATATATTATAACTTATATTCCTACTGGAGAAATTTATATAGGTCGTTCTACTGATATAGCTAATCGCTGGGTAGAACATGTAAAGAGCGCGTTTAATTTAGGGACTATCGCGCATAGTTCTCTCCATACGAAAATGGAAGAGAAAGGAATTTGGAATTTTACTTTTTAGATATTAGAAGAAGTGCCAAAAGAAAAATTAAATGAGAGAGAAAAATATTGGATTAACGCATATGGCGCGACGTCATTACTTAATCAGAAATAGGGCGGATAATGAAAATTAAAAGAAGAAAACAAAGACCGCAACCTCCTAAATATTTTTGGGCTGATACAGATTGTTGTTGGTTCTGTCATGGTAAAAAAAGGAATGGATGCGGTGGCTGTAAATTTTTAAAGGAATATAATTATGAACATAAATCTAAGTAAAAAATAGAAAGAAATAATAGAATCTCCATATTCTAAAATAGTCGTCCACGCGGCTGCCGCTAGTGGAAAAACTACTCTTATAACTGAAAGAGTAAAATTTATGCTTTCACATGGTTGTAAACCAGAACGAATGGTTGTTATTACTTTTACTACTGCCGCAGCAGATGAAATGAAAAAAAGAATTGGCTACGTTGATGGATTATTTATTGGAACTATTCATGCTTATGCATTTTATCTTTTAAGTATATATGGTTTAAATGAAAAAGCTTTATAGTATATAAATGAAGATAAATTTGATAGTCTTTTTACTATGGTAAAACGACATAAAAAATGTATCAAACCAGTAGATTATCTTATAGTAGATGAAGCTCAAGATTGCTCTGAAAGTGAATGGGAGTTTTTTGCATTAATAGACCCTGTCGGATTCTTCTATTGCGGTGACACAAGACAATGCATTTATGAATGGAGAGATGCTAAACCAGCGGACTTTTTAGAAGTGGCTTCTTATGAGGATGTATATACTTATTCTCTTGATGAAAATTATAGAAATGGATACCGTATTCTTAATTTTGCTAAAGATATTATAACTCGTACTAAATCTCATATGTATGATGATTCAATCCCAATGCGGAAAACTGCGGGAAAAGTAGAATGGGTTGAATTTAATTTGGGTAATATAGCTAGACTAATTAAAAGTAGTACAGAACCATATGGAAGCTGGTTTGTGCTCGCGCGCACAAATGATTAGATAGAAAGTATATAGTATATTTTAGATTCTTATCGTATTCCAAATATTACTTTTAAGCGCGGTGGAAAAAGTTTTGATGAATTAGATGCACTTACTAAAGAAGATAAAGT
>JAEEGL013686746.1_pt1 | contig 14956 bp, 14 predicted proteins | sample 9134231 | NCBI WGS metagenome assembly JAEEGL01 (sample SAMN16246548, study PRJNA631951) | gut metagenome | biome: gut microbiome; feature: rumen; material: fiber-attached | host: Bos | place: Iran: Karaj | collected 2018-10
AAACCTCCCAAAATAATTAGTACAACCCATCAATATTTCCATTAGTATGAAATTTCATTTTTAAATATGCAGGCTCTTTAGATAAACCAGGCATAGTCATTATCTTTCCCATTAAAATAACAATAAATCCTGCTCCACTTGATAAACGAACATCATTAATAGTCATTGTAAAGTCTTTAGGTGCGCCAAGAGTTTTAGCGTCATCTGTTAGGGAATACTGTGTTTTTGCAACACAAATTGGTAATGATGAGAAACCATTTTTATCAAATTCTTGAAGTTTAGCTTTTACATCATCACTCATCACAATATCTTTAGCACGATATATTTCATGACATATTTTATTAATCTTATCCATTATAGGTAATTTATAATCATATAATTTTTGATAATCAATTTTTCTTTCACAAATCTTAACTAATTTCTTAGCTAAACCAATTGCTCCTTCTCCACCCTTGGCAAAGCTTTCAGAGATATCAAATTCACAACCTAATTCTTCACAATATTTTTTAACATATTGTATTTCTTTTTCGGTATCAAAGCCAAAACGATTTAAGCATATTAAAATATTTTTTGTATATTTTTGCATATTCATAATATGTGTATGTAAGTTTTCAATACCAATTTTAATGGCCTCAATATTTTCCTTGTTCATATCTTCTTTTTTAACGCCACCATTATATTTCATACTACGAATAGTAGCATTTATAACGATTGCTGATGGTTTTAAACCTGCAGATGGGCATTTAATATCCAAGAACTTTTCAGCTCCTAAATCAGCACCAAATCCAGCTTCTGTTATAACATAATCAGAAAGTTTAAGTCCTAGTTTAGTAGCGATAACACTGTTACAGCCATGTGCAATATTCGCAAAAGGTCCTCCATGAATAATGGCAGGATTATTTTCTAACGTTTGAACAAGATTAGGCTTTATTGCATCTTTAAGAAGTAATGCTAAAGCATCAACACAGTGTAGTTCTTTTGCAAAAACCATTCTTCCTCTTTTTGTATAACCAATTAAAATATTACCAAGACGTCTTTTTAAATCAGCAACATCATTAGCAAGACAAAGAATAGCCATTATTTCACTAGCAACAGTAATATTATATTTATCATTACGTTCTAATCCTTTATTATCATATTTAACAATTACATTACGTAATGCACGATCATTTAAATCAACACATCTTTGAAAAGTAATACGATTAGTATCTAAATTCAATTTATTTCCTTGATAAATGTGATTATCAATAATTGCACATAATAGGTTATTACAAGTCTCAATGGCATGCAAATCGCCAGTAAAATGAAGATTAATGTCTTCCATTGGAACTACTTGCGAATATCCTCCACCAGTTGCACCACCTTTAATACCAAATACTGGTCCAAGAGATGGTTCACGAAGAACAACTAAACTTTTTTTACCAATTTTATTCATGGCATCATTAATACCAATACTCATCGTTGTTTTACCTTCACCATATGGTGTTGGATTAGTACTTGTTACTAATATTAATTTACCATCTTTTTCATTTTTTAATTTCTTATACAGATTTAAATTAATTTTTGCTTTATAGTTACCATATAATTCCAAATATCTCGATGAAATCCCTATTTTCTTGGCAACTTTCTTTATATTTTCATATTTAGCCTCACGACTTATTTCAATATCTGATTTCATATCTTCTCCTCATTATTTATTCTATCAAAAATCAAATTATATTAAAAGTATTATACAGCATTTTGTCAAAAGAAAAATATCAATAATATTTATTTATTAATGAAATATATAACAACTGGTGTAAAAAATAAGAATATTTGTTAAACTATTTCAATTATTAATATCATTAAAACTTATTTTTTTACCATTATTTAAAATATTCTAAATAGTTATTTTCATTTAAAATGGTAATACCATTTTCTTTTAATAGTTTAGTAGTAATACCTTCACCCATGATAATATTACCTTTAAATGTTCCATCATAAATAAGTTCACTACCACATGATGGACTACGCTCTTTAAGTATTGCTACTTTAATATTTTCTTTTTTAGCAAGCTCTAATACTTTTCTTGCTCCATTATAAAAATAATCAGTAACATCCATACCATCCCTATTAAATACTTTATTATTCTTTATTTCGGAAGGTATTCTCGGAATAGATAATCCTCCCATTACCTCAGGGCATATTTTAATAATTTCAAAATCTTTTAAAAAGTTAATTAATTCTTCATTTCTATTATTACCACCATTATATTTGACATTATCACCTAATAAACACGCACTAACCATTATTTTCATGCATAAACTCCTGTTCAAGAATCATTTTATCTTCTTTGTATGTTACAGTTACAAAACTGCCATTAATAATAGTAAAGTTAGGATGTACATGACCAATATTAGCATCATAAACAATATTTTCTTTTGGGAATACCTTTTTTATTGCATTACAATATTCAAAATCACATTCAACTTTTGGAAATAAGATAGTTCCAAAAAGAATTGTATCAGTATATTTAAACCATCCTATGTTTTTTAATTGCAAAAGAGTTAAATAAACATCAACACTTCCCATAGCGAAGATATCAAAATACCAAATTATTTTCTTATCTTTATATTTATTAATAAACTTTAAAGTATTATCATAACCTGTTCCTGGCAAAAATCTTAAAATATCCAAACATCCTCCAATAATAATACCACTATCAGTAAAATTCCCATTGAAAGAAATAGTTTTACGATCCATAAAACTTTCCTGTTTAATTAGATTACCTTGCAATATTTCTAAATTATCTAATTGATATTTCCCTAATATTTCACTATCATAGTGTTTACCATTAAAGCCATAGATAGTTGCCAAATCATATTTTGTTGTTAATATATATAAAAGACTTGTAGGATCAGATGCTCCAGAAACCCATATATTCTTCTTTACAATTTTTTTATAATCGAGATAATCTAAAGTTTCATAAGTAAAATCTCCACCACGGAAAATATAAAGTAATTTAATATCTTCATCAAGTAATTCATTAAATTCTTTAACTCTTGTTTTAACATCATCACTAACTATTAATTTACCATAAACATCAGGAGTAATGATTAACTTAAATTTTTTCTTTAAATTATTAAAACTCAATTTAGTTTCTTCTAAATCATTACCCATACCCCCTGATAATGCGGTAATCCCTACTAAATCATTTATTTTTAAAAAACTTGGATATTTCATACCATTTCCTCCTAATTAATAAATAAATCCTATTTTATATGGACTATCATATGTACCATCACCTGATATAATAGAAATATTTTCATCTAAATAAACACAAGGAACATAAGACATATCTTTATTACTATCATCAACATTAAGTCTATCATCAATAACATTTATGTAATTACCATTTTTATTTAATAACATTACTTCTTCATTAAAATGTATCCAAGAATTACCAATTAAATAGTCACTAACATTCAGTAATCCAACATAAGTATTTATATATTCTTTTTGTTCTTCTATATAAGCATCATAATAATTATTACTTTTAACATCCCCAATATTAAATATAGATTTTTTAATCATTTTTAGAGTATCACTGCTAAATTGTTCATAATAATAGCCATTTAAATATTTATTAATATATGAATAACGATAATTACCATCCAAATCCTCATTATTAAAATTCATTTCTTTTAGTGGTTCAGCTTTCATTATTTTTACAACACTAATATTTTCATTATTTTTTTTCTTAAAACTACCAATTATTTGCCATCTCTCACAATTATTTTCATGACAATTAAACCATACATAATTAGGTGAATTTTCACTATTATAAAGTATATTATCATTAATCTTTGTTACATAACTAGATTCCTTAATTACATTATTTAAATATTTTTTATCAATTTTCTTCGTAACATAAATAATCAAACTAGTTTTAAATCCCTCTTTATTATCATATATTTCACTAAGAGAAAAATTAAAATTATATATATCATGCATATCTTTATTTAAAAGATGATCTTGAATAACTATATATTTATCACTTAATCTATATATATCAGATTGGTAATTATTTAGTGCATATGAATAATTAATCATTTTATTAAGTTTATTATCATTACCATGATTGATATACATTTGATAATCAATATCTTCCCCACTATTATTTATTATTTCAAATTGATAATTACTTTCAACGTTATTTAAAATTGTAATATCCATTTCAGTAGTATAACTATTTGTAAATTCTGGAATAATAATTTGATTATTTTTCTCCTCATCCATAATTAATGAATAGCTACTACCTAAAAGCATAATTACACCCAAGAAAAATATAATAGCAACTATAAATATAAATTTATTCTTCATATTATCACCATTTATAGTATACAAAAATAAAAATGAATACGCAATAGTTATTCATTTTATTAATTTTTTTTATTAATTATTCTTTAATAATATCGTATATTTCTTGTGCTGCAACATCACTTTTATTATTTTCATTAATAATAATATAATCATAAATTTCACGGTTTTCTATTTCATTTTTTGCAGCATCAAGTCGAACTTTAATGACGTCTTCAGTTTCGGTATTACGATTTTTTAATCGATTATATAATTCATCGATACTAGGTGGCATAATAAATATTCCTAATGAATCAGGAAAAGAATCTTTTATTTGACGATAACCATTTATATCAATTTCTAAGATGACATCATATCCTTTATTCAAATATTCTATCGTTGTACTTCTAGGGGTACCATAGTACTTGCCTGTCCCATATTTGTTATATTCTAAGAAATCATTTTTCTTAATTCTCTTTTTAAATTCTTTTTCTGTAATAAAGTAATAAGAAACACCATCTATTTCGCCTTCACGAGGTGCTCTTGTTGTACATGAAACTGATAAATATAAATTATCATTTTTTTCTTTATACATATCAATTAAATGATTAACTATTGTCCCTTTTCCTACACCACTTGGTCCTGATATTACGACTAATTTTCCCATAAATCCTCCTTAAATTCAATTATTGTACATCCTGGATTCATAAAATCTATTTTATAATTTTTAACTCTTTTATCATTTTTTAATACCTCGTGAACTGTATTTTTTAAAATACCTTCACCAATACCATGAATAATGCATATAATTTTGTTTTTTAATTGTATGTTATCATTAATAAACTCTTCCGTCAAGTATTTAGCACTAAAGGAATATTCACCATGTAAATCAAGGGTTGGATATAATTTAGTGTAATCCATGAAAGTTTATAACCTCTTCATATTTAGGCATAGAATTTTTACTACCTATTTTCGTAACTGATAAAGCACCGGCAATATTTGAATACTTAAGCGTATCTAAAAGCGAATAGCCGTGCGCAATAAAATTAGTAAAGGCACCATGGTAAATATCTCCTGCACCTGTTGAATCAAATGCATTAACCTTGATACTTGGTACAATAACATATTCATTATTAATTTTAGTAATGGATCCATTTTCTTCAAGGGTTATTACTATAACACCTGGAAAATCTTGATCTAATTTTTTAAAGGCTTCTTTTACTTTATCAAAATCATTACATGCAAAATTAATCCCACTATATTCTCTTGCAAAATCATTAGAACAAACAATATAATCGCATTTTTTACATAATTCAATAACACCGTTTTTCAGACTTCCAGCATCAATTATTTTAATAGCATTAGGATTATCGTCTATTACTTTTATTGTTTTTTCATAATCATTACCATCCATAAATATAACATCAAAAGGCATTTGAATATTATTTAAATTTGTAAAATGCATATTAGGATCTTTGTCAGTAATAATTGTTCTAGTTCCAGTTTCTAAATTATTAATAATATAACTTGTAGTAGTATTAACATCTAATTCTTCAAAATAATCAATATTTACACCTACACTTAATAATTCTTCTTTTATTTTCTTGCCATAGACATCTTTGCCAATACTACTTGCTAAGTAAACATCATTTTCCCATAATGCTAATAAGTAAGCAGCATTATTACTTGAACCACCGCCACATTCGTATTTTTCACTTATTTTATATTTTCTATTCTCTTTAGGATATTCTTTTACAGGTAAAGTAATATCATAAGCAGATTGTCCAACACATAATATCTTCATAATTACCTTTCCAATATAATGGTGACAGGGCCATCATTTATTAAACTAATTTGCATATCCGCACCAAATATTCCTTCTTCAACATGTAAATATTTTCTCAATTCTTCATTAAACAACTGATACAACTTAATAGCATCGGGACCTTTCATAGCATGAACATAAGATGGGCGATTACCTTTTTTGGTATCCGCATATAAAGTAAATTGCGATATTGATAGTATACTTCCTTTAGTATCTAAGATACTTTTGTTCATCACATGTTCATCATCATCCATAATACGTAGATTAATGACTTTTTTTACCATTTCATGTACATTTGATTCAGTATCTTCTGTATTAAAACTCACTAAAAGCATAAAACCATCGTTTATCTTACCAGTTATTTTTTTATTAACTGTACAAGATGCTTCTTTAACTCTTTGAACAACAACTCTCATTAGACTCTTTCAACCTCCCTTACATAACGTACTTTTCCTAAATCGTTTATCAAATGATTTAATATATCAAGATTTAATACGTATAAACCTATTCGATATTTAATAACATTATCCTTATAAATAGTATGTACACTATCAATAATAACATTACGACTAGTAATTTTATTTAATATATCTCCAAGCCTATTTTGATTATTCTTAAGGCTTACCATGATATACGTTAAATATTTATTCTTAGTTACCTCATTAAATCTAACATCAACAATTCTATCTTCTAAATGAATTAGATTTGAACAAGTATCACGATGAATAGTAATACCATTATTCTTAGTTATATAACCCACTATATTATCACCAGGTATTGGTAAACAACATGAGGCAATATTTACTTTAACATCATTTAATCCCGAAACATTAATATCTAATTCATTTTTAGGAATAGTTTTAACTGTTGCTAAATCTTCACTATTCTCTTCACTAATAATACTAATAATATATCTAGGATTATATTTATTACTTCCTATTTCAAAATATAAACTATCCATATCAGGTAATTTAACTTCTTTTAATATCTTTTTAATATTATCAGCTTTCTCAAAATCAGTTATTGATATTTTACGACGTCTTAATTCTCTATTTAAAGATTCTTTACCATATTCAATCAATTCATCACGTCTATTTTTAGCGAAAAATGTTTTGATTTTATTCTTAGTTTGGGTCATCTTAACAAAACTTAACCAATCTTCCTTAGGCCCAACACTTGATTTACTGGTATTAATCTTTACTACATCACCATCTTGTAAATGATAGTTCAATGGAACAATTTGATTATTAACCAATGCCCCTACCATACTATCACCTATTTTTGAATGTACACGATATGCGAAATCAACTGGCGTACTTCCTTTTGGCAATTCAAAGATATCACCTTTAGGTGTGAAAACATAAATGTTATCGTCTCTAGTTTCTTCCCTTATAGTATTATAAATACTATCTCGATTTGTCTCATTCTGATTCATATCAATTATTGCTTTAAAAAATTCTAATTTTGCATCAGTTCTTGATAAATTAAAGGCATTTTTATTTTCTTTATATGACCAGTGGGCAGCAACACCATTTTCAGCAATATCATTCATTTCATATGTACGAATCTGTATTTCAAATAGTTCATTATTGTAACCAAAAACCGTTGTATGAAGTGATTCATATCCATTACTTTTTGGCATAGCTATAAAATCTTTAAAACGCTTGGCAATTGGCTTGAATTTTGAATGAATTAAACCTAATACAAGGTAACAATCTGCTTCAGTTTTAACTAATATTCGAAGGGCTAATAAATCATAAATATCACTAAATTTACGGCCTTTATCAAGTTTATTATAAATACTATAGATACTTTTACTACGACCCTTTATTTCATGTACTATATTATGTTCTGTTAGAAGTTCACTTACTTCACGCATCATTTCATTAATAATATTATCACGTTCTGCTTTAGTACTATCCAATTTTTCAACAATATCATAATAAACATCTGGTTTTAAGTAACGTAATGCCAAATCTTCTAATTCACTTTTTAATTTATAAACTCCCAAATGATGCGCAAGTGGCGCAAAAATCTCCAATGTTTCTTTCGCAATACGTTTTTGTTCATCAATAACATAATCTTTTAATTGATGCATTAAATAAACTCTATCAGCTAAAGCTACAATAATTACTCGTACATCCTCAGTCATGCCAACAATAACTTTTTTATAATATTCAATTAAATAATCATTTTCCGTTGACAATGTTATTTTATCAAGTTTATATATATTAAATGCTATTTTAGCAATGGATAAAGAAAAATCCTTTTCAAGTTCTTTTTTTCCTAATTTTTCAAGCGATAATAATTGATATAACATACATGCTGCAATTGTTTCACTATCAGCATTAACCGTTGTTAAAATATGTGAAACATTCAATCTATTTTGTATTTCATCATCATTCATATATTTTTTTGCATATTCATAGCTTTTAGTAATATCTTCGTCATCATTATCACTATAATCTTTAAATGCCAAAATAATATCATTAATTGTATAATTTTCCTTTAATTTTGTCATAGTCACCTACTTAACTTAATTATATAACACATTTTTTATTTTTTAAATATATATTTGTATTTAAAAAAAGAATACTCTTTTCTATTGTCATATCGTTTATACATTACTATTGTACAATTATCAATATGATCTGTATCGAAATTATTTCTCTCGATAATATTCTCGGCTAAGCGCATTAAACTGCCATGCGTAACTAATAATATCCTTTCCCTAGGATATTGATTTAGACAATTAAAAAGAAATATCAAGCGTTTTTCAGCATTTTCCTTTGTTTCTTTACCATTATGCAATAAATTACCATATCCCTTTTCAATAAGTCGTTCATCAATAATGAAAGATTCACTACCATGAATTATTTCTGCAGTTTGACGCGCTCTTAAAGAAGGGGACGTGATAATAACATCATACATATTTTTAAGTCGTTTTTTGGCCCACTTGGCTTCTTTTATACCCTTTTCACTTAAGGGTAAGTTATTATTATCACAAGATAAATTACTAATATTTTCTCCATGACGAATCATTATTATACTCAATGGTAATTTATGAATAAAATAATCCTTAGCATCATTTATTAATTGTTTCACATATTTACCTTTAATTTTTCGATATTTCTTTCTTTCATTACCGTATTTTAATACTATTTCTTTTTTGTAATTGTTATACTGACTAGCAACAAAAGGATTTTCTAATAAATAGTCTTTAAGAATTAAAAATTCCTGATATCGTAACTGCTTAATAATTGCTAAATGAATATGAACATCTCCACTTTGTGTTTCACTTGTTTTCGAAGCTAAAAAACGATAATTCTTTTTTTGATTATTACCAAGATAATATCCGTTATTAGTTAAAATATTTTGAATTACATTTAATTCATCAGGTTTATTTACACCAATTAAAATATCAATAATATTTTTCCCAACCATATTAGGTATTGCTGTTGATCCAACATGATTAATAGCATAATTCTTGCCTATTAGTTTTATAAGTTCTTTTTTTATATGTTCATATTGAATAATATTTTGATGATAATTTTGTTTAATTAAAATAACCATGAATTATCTTCCTAATCTTTTTACTTTTACTTCTTCTAATTGACCATAAGCATTATTTAAAACATGCTCATTACCATAGTAATCATACCATAATGGTCGATAATTTTCCCATCTTTTAGGACGCATACCAGTATCTCTAAATATTTGTTCTAATTCTAGACGTGAATGTAAATAATATTCTAATTCACGAGCTTCATCGTTTAAGATGTTAGCTTGATTATTGTTTTGTATTTGATAAATATTAATAATTGGAAATGATGTAAAGCTTCTTTTTAATAAGGTAAATCCCTTTGACATTTCTGCAAAAGAATCAATTCCTGAAATATATGATATAGTAGTTTTAATCCCTAATGCTTTTGCTCTATCTAAAGTATCTTGAGCCATTTCGAGGGTAATTAATGACTTAGTTTTTGCTAATAACCTATCTCGTTTCGTAAAGTTATCAAGAGCATAAATTAAAGCAAAATTATCAATACCAGCTAACGTCCTTAATGCCTCATCAGAATTAACTTCACAGCCGAAATACATTAATTCCCCATTAAACCCTCTTTCACTGGCAACTTCATGAACTAAATTCATATGTTCCAAAACATTATGCTCACCATGAAATAAACCCGTAACAACGGCAATTTGGCACAATCTTTCAACATCTATTCCCTTTTGATCAAAAAAATTATTTAAATCGTCTTTTGTACGAAGTGGTGTATTATCTTTAATAACAGTAGAATCGTAAAAGTCATGATAATTATGAACGCATGCTCGACACCCTCCACAATTGCTACGACTACGACTATTTAAATTTAATAAATGTGGTCCTCTCTGATAAGAAGATTCACATGTATCTAAGCGTAATTCATCATAATCACCAATAATTTCATTAAAAAGATAAATTTTTCCGTCCAAGGCCATAAAAGGCGTATCTTCTTGATTACGAACTGGTAGTGCATACCATGAATTATAACTTCCTAAAATATTTGCTTTAAAACGAACACGAAAATCCGTTCTTACCTCACCTTTTGGTAAATAAATACCACATCGATTCAGATCCATCAGGATAATTTCCGAAAGTTCAATACCATAAATTTTAGATAATTTTTCGTATTCTCCCATATTACTAATCATCTTTGCACCAAATTTGTTATACACAATAAACACCTCCCTGTATATTAATTTTTCTTTTGGTTTTATTACTCATATTTGCATTAATTATATTGTATAACGTTTCTACATCGACATTATAGAAATCCGGTCCATACTCATCTATTTGATTATTCAATTGAATAACTGCATTCAAAAGTTTATCATCATGCAAATAGCATGATACATTGCCAATCATACCACCATGAGGAATTTCAATATGAGTAATACCACTTTCTACTTTTGGTTTTACTTTGCCATTAAAATAATGATAAGAAGTTATTACGATAGAATAACCTAATTTAATAATTGATGTACAAATTTCACTAATTTCATTACCATTATATATTTTTCGATTAAAAAATTGACAAGCTTCCTTTGGTAAAATTATACGTGTCCTACCATACAAATTCTTTGTCTCCCCATTTAATTCGACAGTATCACATGCATAAACCTCAATTAGCTTATATTCATCATTATCTTGATTAGCGAGCATCAAAATCAATTGCATTGCTTTTAAGTAATCATCAAGGTAATAATCACGATAAGCATAAAAACTTTCTAATTCTTCCAATTCATAATTAAATATTTTCGTTTCACCTCGAATAAATGTTATATATTGCCTAATATTTTCAATAATCTTCTTACGATTTTGAAAATCATTTAAATAATCATTATCTAAATCTTTTAATCGAAGTATAATTTCATGAAATTTACTGTTTACAAGATTATTTTCTATTATTTTTTTTAACATTCTTTCAAAAATTTTTGTATTCATATACTCCTCTATTATTCAAGCGCCCAATTATATATTTCTAGATAATTAAATATATCTACTGTATTACCATGAGCGTAGCCTTTCATCACATCTAATTGTGCAGACCCACCAATAGCATTGATATTATTAACGTAACCACTCATTAAATTATTATAATTAATTTCATTTGAACCCACATCTCCCACAAATGCCCATACTCTTGTATTTATAAAACTTTTGGCATTAAAAGCGGAAGATCGGCAACTAACAGGAATAGCATTTTTAAAATATCCAGGATACTTACTAACAATATCCCATGTTCCAATTGCTCCACGCGAATGTCCCATAATCGTAATTCTATTTTTATCAATATTATACTCATTAACTACAAAATCAATTAATTTTTTCGTTTCATCAATTACAGAAGCGTTATCCCAACGTCTACCACTATCATAGGCATTAGTTGTTGGTGCAATAAAGAAAAATTCTTCTTTGGCTTTGGGAATAATTCCATCATAAATAAATTTTCCTAAATCTAATCCGTCAAAACCACCATCACCATGCAAGTAAATCATTAAAGCCATATCTTTTTCGGGATGCATAGGAATAACTTCCAAATATTTCATACTAGATCCATAATTTTTAACAGTATAACCACCAGTTAAATTAAGAGCAACTGTCTCTTTAGTTTGATTTAATTTTTCGAGTAATTTACTTTTTACTGCTTCATCCTTAATATTATCAATTACATTTTTCAAATCATTATATTTATTTTTATCATAGTTATTTGTTAATTCCAAAATACTATTATTGATATTGATATAATTCTTTAAAATGGTTAATTCTTCTATTATCTTTTCTTTTTCATCGATGTTTACTATTTCATCTTTTAACTTATTGGCTTTTTCATAATTATCATTATTAAAATCTTGTTTAATCTTTTCCATTAAAGACTTTATTTCATTTATTTTTTTATCTACATCATCAATAATATCATCTAATAACTTTTCTAATTTGTTTTTAATGTCACTATTCTTTATATTAGTTATTCTTTCTTTAATCTCATTATAATTAGCATTTGTATAATTATTTTTTAAATTATTAATACTATTTTTTATATCAATCGCTTCTTTAATAGTAAGTACTTGGCTTTTTAATGAATTCTTTAACTCATAATCTTTTATAGAATTATAGTATTCTTCAAGTTTTTGATAATCATTTTCGTCTAATGTTTTCTCTGCATTACTGATCATCTCATTAACAGCAACAGAGGTACTTGCATTCTTCATACAAGAAATGACATTATCCCCACCAATTAAATCATTAAAATAATAAATAATATTAGGTAAGAAAAAGATGAAAAAGGATAAAATAATACTAATTATAGTGGTTTTAAATATTTTACTTTTTTCACCTTTCCTTAATAACAAAATACTTCTTATAATACAAAAAAGAATTAAAATAGAGGGTATGATTATTCTAATAATATCTATTATTTTATTAATAGATTCTAATTTATATAGTAAATCATTAGTACAAGTTATTAAAAATATCATATTATACCTCTTTTAATTATTCTTTTTCTTCTTTTTCTAAATTTTCAAAATATGCAAAACGTTTTTCAGCATTATTTTTATTTTCTTCTAATAATTCATTATACATCTCAGGATTAATTTGTTTTAATGTGCGATAACGATCTTCACCACTTATAAATTCAAAATAACGAGAGAAATCAGCTTTTGAATCCATCATAAATTTCTTATTTGTTGGATTATATCTAAATAATGGGAAATAACCTGATTCAGTTGCTAATTTTTCTTCTTCAATACTATTTCCCATACCCTTAATAATACCATGAGCAATACAAGGCGCATAAGCAATAATTATACTAGGCCCATCATATTCTACAGCTTCATTCATTGCTTTAATAACTTGATTCATATTAGCACCTAAACTTACTGTTGCCACATAAACATTAGGATACGTAAGAGCGATTTTTGTTAAATCCTTTTTATTAACTTTCTTACCACTCGCAGCAAATTTAGCAATACCACCCACTTGTGTTGATTTAGAGGCTTGTCCTCCCGTATTACTGTATACTTCTGTATCAAGAACTAAAATATTGACATTCGCACCACTTGCAAGAACATGATCAATACCAGAAAATCCAATATCATATGCCCAACCATCACCACCAACAATAAAGAATGTTTTTTTCTTAATAAAGTTTCTTAAATCATATAAACTTGGTATTTTATTTTCTATAACATAATTATATAATTCTTCACTATTCTCATTATTAGTTTCAGCACAATATCTTTCAAATAAATCAATTTCTTCGTCTGTTGATTCAGATAATTTACTTTTTAATATTTCTTTAATACGATTTTTCATCGTTAAATCAGCGGTATACATACCAAGACCAAACTCAGCATTATCTTCAAATAAACTATTTGCCCATGGAGAAGCATATACTGTTGATGGAAATGATGCTGAATAAATGGATGAACAACCTGTAGCATTGGCAACAACTAGATTTTTTCCAAATAATTGACTCATTAATTTTAAGTATGGTGTTTCACCACATCCTGCACAAGCACCAGGAAACTTAAATTTTGGTTCAATAAATTGACTACCTTTAACAGTGTTTTTACTCATCACATCTTTTTCTGATACATTTTTTTCAAGATAAGCAAGAGCATCCATCATACCGTTTTTCTTAAGGGTAGTAACATCCATCATGCTAATTGCTTTCTCCCCACCTTTACCAGGACAAATCTTTTCACATAAACCACATCCTGTACAATCAGGAATAGATGCTGCGATAATAAATTTAAGGTCTTCTCCCTTGATATTAGCATCCTGACAGTTTTTTTGAACAATCTCCGGAGCATTTTTATATTCTTCTTCCGAAAGAAGATAAGGTCTAATGACAGAATGCGGACAAACAAAAGAACACATATTACACATAATACAATTTTCTTTTTTACAGAATGGAGCAATAGGACTTGAAAATCTTTTTTCTTCGGAAGCAAGAGCAGGTTTAGTCTTTCCATCTTTCATATCAAGAAAAGCACTAACGGGTAATTCATTTCCTAGGCGTCTGTTGACAAGCTCATACATTGATAAATCTTTTTCTTTTTCTTCATCAAATAAAGTATTACCTATTTCTACTTTATACATACTATCAACACATTTACTAATTGCCACTAAATTCTTTTCTAAAACATTACCACCTTTCTTTTATAATTTTTTAGTTAATCTTTTATTAATTACATCTTTAACATACTCAAAAACAATAAATATAAATATTTTTAAAATATATA
>JAEEGL014759158.1_pt1 | contig 14956 bp, 16 predicted proteins | sample 9134231 | NCBI WGS metagenome assembly JAEEGL01 (sample SAMN16246548, study PRJNA631951) | gut metagenome | biome: gut microbiome; feature: rumen; material: fiber-attached | host: Bos | place: Iran: Karaj | collected 2018-10
AGTACATATCGGAGACGGAGCAATTATAGGATTGAATTCCGTTGTAGGAAGTGATGTTGCTCCATACACGATAGTTGCAGGTAATCCTGCAAAAGTAATAAGAAAAAGATTTGATAACCAGTTGATAAAATTGTTGCTTAAGTTAAAGTGGTGGGATAAAAACATAAAAGAAATTAATGAACTTATTCCGATTTTAACCGATAACAACTTGGCAGAAGTAAAGAAATTTCTAAAAAAATATTTGGCTTAATACAGGAGAAAAGTATGGCTATAAATAAACATAAAAGTAAAGAAAATATTAATATTGAAGAAGCCCTCGGTGTAATTTGGACATCAATTCAAAGGGGAGAAGACAATTTTGAAGAAGTGTCAAAAACTGTTAAACAAGGCGTAGATGAAAATATAATAAATGAACTTTTAAACGGTAAATATATAACAAAAGAAGGTAACAAAATAAAACTTACCGATACCGGTGAAGATTTAGGTAAACAACTTACAAGAAGACACAGACTTACAGAAAGGTTATTAGCCGATGTTTTGGATTTCAACAGACAAGATATAGAAAAAATAGCTTGCGATTTGGAACATAATCTCTCTACCGATTTGGCAGATTCTATATGCACTTTGCTCGGACATCCTAAACAGTGTCCGCACGGAAATCCTATTCCGGAAGGAAAATGTTGTAAAAATTCAAGCAGCAAAATAGAATCCATTGTTGTTCCGTTATCAAAAGTTGATATTGCCGAAGATGTAACTCTTTCGTATATAGTAACAACAAATCACGATTATATGCACAAGCTTTTATCACTTGGTATGGTGCCCGGAACAAAGTTAAAATTACATCAAAAGTTTCCTACATATATTGTTAAAGTTAATGAAACACAAATTGCATTGGACGGAGAAGTTGCAAATCTTATTTATGTAAGAAAATAATATTAAAAATATAATTACAAACTTTGTATAATTTATCAAGATGAAAACATTGAGAATCGTATTATTAACATTAATAATCAGCTTTTTTGTATCTGCAATAGGTATTTTTATTATTTTAAAATATGTTATTACACCTGAAAAGATAAGAAATTATTTAGATGTTTATATAGAAAAAAGTGTAAATGATAAATTTTCAAAAGCAGGTTCGGGAGCAATAGACGAAATTTATTCTTCAACTTATAAAAATTATAAAAGTAACAGCAATTATGTTGGAGATGAATTTGAAGATTTGAGAACATTGGAAAAGCTTTCGGATATTAAACAATTTAAGGATCCGAAATTATTGGAAAAACTTACTAATCTTACGGATATAGGAAATATAAAACTTTTAGACAATATAGGCGATATTAATTATTTGTCTTCACAGTTGTCCGGAACTATTAATATGAAAATGGATCTACTAAAATATAAGATAAAAAATTTTATTTCAAGAAAGGATTAATAAAATGTTTAACGGAAAACAAAGAATACATTTTGTAGGTATCGGCGGATCCGGTATGAGCGGTATTGCCGAAGTTGCATTAAATTTAGGACATCAGGTTTCGGGTTCCGATATAAAAAAAACGGAAGTAACTCAAAGATTAAAGGAGTTAGGTGCCAAAATATATATCGGGCATAAAGCCGATAATGTAAAAAACGTCGATGTTGTTGTAACGTCTACCGCAATTTCAAAAGATAACCCTGAAGTTAAACAGGCAATAAAAGAAAAGATAATTATTATTCCCAGAATTGAAATGCTTGCCGAGCTTGCAAGATTAAAATATACAATTACAATTGCAGGAACGCATGGTAAAACGACAACAACATCAATGACTTCAATGATATTGGATGAAGGCGGATTTGATCCCACAATAGTTATCGGCGGTAAATTAAAAAATTTAAAAACAAATGCACGTTTAGGTAAAGGAGAATATATAATTGCCGAAGCAGATGAATCCGACGGATCTTTTTTAAAACTCTCACCGGTATTAACGATAGTCACAAACATAGACAATGATCACCTCGATTATTACGGTTCTATGGATAACCTAAAACAAGCGTTCATTAAACATATAAACAGTCTCCCTTTTTACGGCAGTGCAATGGTTTGCACGGATAGTCCTTTAGTTAAAGAAGTGTTACCTTATGCAACAAGAAAATATATTACTTACGGATTTAAAGGAAATCCGGACATAACAGCAACGGATATTACGGTTGTTAACGGTAATACCGAATATACCGTTATTTATAAAGGTAAGAAATTAGGGAAAATATTATTAAAAGTTCCGGGCGAACATAATGTATTAAATTCGTTGGCCGCAATAGGTATCGGCTTACAATTTGATATTCCGTTTGTAACGATAAAAGATGCGTTATTTAAGTTTGGCGGTGTAGGCAGAAGACTTGAAGTAAAAGGTGAAAAGAACGGTATTACCGTTATTGATGATTACGGACATCATCCTACGGAAATAAATGCTACACTTTCAGCGTTAAAACATAATTATCCGCACAAGAGATTAGTTACAATATTCCAACCTCACAGATACACAAGAACAAAAAATTTGTATAAAGAGTTTGGTAAAGCTCTAAAAAAAGCGGATGTGGTTTATATTATGGATATTTATGCTGCAAGCGAAAAACCGATAAAAGGTGTAACAGCAGATTTAATTGTAACTGCCGCAAAAGAAAATAAATGTAATGTGCAAAAGTTTACGGATATAAGTTCTGTTGCAAAAACATTAAAAGAAAATGATATTTTACTGACACTTGGTGCAGGTAATGTTTGGCAACAAGGAGAAGAACTGTTAAAGTTGTTATAGTGTTACGTTGTATTTGATGTAAAATCTTGCCATATATAAAACTTAATATAAAGAACGATAATTAACAGTTATCGTTCTTTTTTTATTGATAACCGGAATATTATAAAAGTATTTATTAACAAAAAGATATGAAATATAAAAAAATAAAAATGTTGCCTGAAAAGCAACCTTTTTTGAATTTAAATATTTTAAGATATTTAAAAATTAGGTGGCGGGAAAATGAAAAAAATGATCTCGAATTCAGCAGGAATGACTTAAAAAAGCAGATTTACAATATTGCTTTTGATGATATTGATGATTTGTATTTTGCTATGCAATAAGATAAGTTTGATTTTAAAACTTGGTATATGAAATTAAAAAACAGTGAGGAACAAATGTTGAAAGAAAGTAAAATTAAATTTTTAAAATTTCCTTTTATGCTTAACATGTTAAAAAATATTATAAAAAAAGAAGGAAATAAATGTTTTTATTGTGAAGAAATGACAGTTAAAACAAATTTAGGCGATTATAAAGTTTCTACAAAATTGTTTAATACAAAAAATTATGATGAATTTGTTATGGCAATGGCAAATATATTGATAACAGGAAAAAATTCTTCTTTATTAAAAAAGAAACCGTCAATAAATCATGTATGTGATGTTATAGATGATTATATAAGAACAAATTTATTTGATGAACCGTTTGATCCATATGTTGATAACAATTGGCAAATATTAAAGATAGCAAAAGTTGGAATTGTAGAATATATAATAATAGAAGTTTCTAAATTGATATACGGATTATCTATAGAAAAGTTAATAAAAATTATTAAAACTCTTAAAGAAACTATAATAAAACATGAAAAAACTATAATGCAACAAGAAGAAAAAATAATACAAATATATCAAGAACTGGCAGATCGACAGATACAAAATAATACATTAGAGAAGAAATTAGAAGAATTGAAAAAAGAAAAATTAAAAATAGAAGAACAAACAAAAAACGAAAGAGAACAAAAAATAGATGAAATACTAAAAATTACAAAAAACATAGAAGGAAAATTAGAAATTAAAAAATAAACAGCAGGAGAAAATATGAATTTAACTAAAATTGTTTCAGAAAATTTGTTAATTTCAAAGAATTTAAGAAAAATCAGTTTTGTTATTTTATGTATTTTAATTTTTTATTTAACTGTTTCTGCTTATAATCGTTTTATGACAAATCAAAAAATAGAACAAATTCAAATACAGGGATTAAAAAATCTGGCGGAAATACATACTGCCAAAATAAAACTTTTAAATAGTAAGATTGATCTTTTAAATAGTGAGATTGAAATCCTGAAAGAAAATAAAAAATAAAGAAAAATTATGATTAAAGCAGCCAAACATGTTTTCGGGCTGTTTTTGCAAGTTCTTTTTGAGTTGGTTTTAGCGTTTCTCTTTCTTTTTTTATTCTTTTTCCGATATTTTTATAAAAATTCTAAAAACAGTAAGTATAATATCTGTTAATATACTGTATTTGTTAAGTTTTTTGAAGCATAAATAAAGTTTTTCTTAAATGTTAAAAAATGGTAAAATATCAGAGTATAAATGTCCCTAAGTATGGAGCAAAATCATTAAAAATAATACAGAAGAGTTTTTATCTTCAATAAAGTGTAATTATAAACTCAATGAAGCATTATCAAAACATACTACATTGTGTATTGGCGGTAATGCCGACTATTTTGTTGAAGTTGAAACCGAAAAACAATTAATATCGTTATTAAAATTTACCAATGAAAATAAAATAAAAATTTTTATTATCGGCGGCGGTTCGAATCTCTTGTTTGGTGATGACGGGTTCAGTGGAATTGTGATAAAACTTTCCGGTGAATTTTGTAAATATGAAGTATTTCAAAACAATGTTGTTTGCGGTGCGGCAGTAAGTTTAGCTTATTTGGCACAACAAACCGCACAGCAGGGATTAAGCGGTTTGGAATATCTTTCAGGAATTCCCGGAACAGTAGGCGGTGCTGTTTTTGGTAATGCAGGTGTAAAAGATTATCCTATATCGTCGGTGATAGACAAAATAGAAGTTGTTGATTATGTGGGTAATAAAAAAACTTTGACTAAAAATGATATCAATTTTGAATACAGAAAAAGTGACTTGGAAAGCAATATTATAACCAAGGTATTTTTTGTCTTGAAAAATGCTGATAAAAATGATATTTTAAAGACGATTTCAAAAGAGCTTGAAAGAAGAAAAAGCTCACAACCAATCGGCACTAAAAATGCGGGATGTATATTCAAAAATCCGAAAGATGATAGTGCGGGAAGACTAATAGATTCTCTAAAACTTAAAAATTACAGTGTCGGCGGAATATCTGTATCCGATGTGCATGCGAATTTCTTTATTAATAAAGATAACGGTTGTGCGAAAGATATGGTAAGTTTGATAGAGTTTGTAAAAGATGAAGTTTACAAAAAATATAATATAAAACTTGAAACGGAAATAAAGATAATAAAATGATAAATTTAAAAAATAAAAAAATAGGTGTATTGTGCGGCGGAACATCATCTGAAAGAGAAATTTCTTTAATGTCGGGCAAAGCAATTTATAATGCAATAAAAAAATTAGGTTTTAAAACTGTTCTTATAGATGTAGACAAAAATGTAGCGCAAAAGTTGATAAAAGAAAAAATAGATGTCGCATATATAACATTGCACGGCACTCCCGGTGAAGACGGAACAATTCAAGGTATGCTTGAAGTTATGGGAATACCTTATACCGGTTGCAGAGTATTTTCCAGTGCTGCAACGATAGATAAAATAATATCAAAAAAGATATTTGAGTATGCAAAAATTCCTACTGCGAAATGGACGATAATCGAAAAATTAAAACCGTTTGAAGAAATTCCTTTTCCTGTAGTTGTAAAACCGGCATCTCAAGGTTCTGCAATAGGAATATCGATAGTGAAAAATAAAAAAGAATTTGAAAAAGCCGTTAAATTGGCATTTTCTTATGAAGACAGAATATTGGTAGAAAAATATATTAAAGGCGTTGAAGTTACGGCAGGAGTATTAAACGGCAGAGCATTACCGGTAATAGAAATAGTTCCTAAAGGTAAATTTTATGATTTCAAATCTAAATATACGGTAGGACAGTCAACACATATTATACCTGCAAGATTGCCTGAAAAAGTATTGAAAAAGATACAAAATATTGCATTAAAAGTTTACGACGAGTTTAGATGTAACGGAACGTGCAGAGTTGATATGATAGTAGATAAAAATAATGATATATATGTTTTGGAAGTAAACACATTACCCGGAATGACACAAACATCATTGTTTCCGGATGCAGCAAAAAGTATGGGTTTAAGTTTTGAAGATTTGGTGTTGGAAATTTTAAAATCGGCAAGATAAAATGGCAATAAGAATAATTCAAGATAAATCATCAAAAAAGAAAAAAACGGCAAAAAAAACTGCCAAGAAAAAATCGACAAGTGTTAAAAGGGATATCAATTTATCGGTCCCTTATCGTAACAGCATAAGTATAGTAAGCAGAAAGAACAAAAGAAAATCAAATAAAAAAATTGTTCGTAAGATTATTATGCTGTTGTTTGTTATTTGTTTGGCATTTTCGAGTGTTTATGCGTATAATCATTTAAAGACTTATTTATGTTCACTTGAAAGATTTTTTGTTGAAGATATAGAAATTACCGGTTGTAAGAATGTTACCGAATCGGAAATAAGACAGCTTATTCCTTTTGAAGCCGGAGAAGTAAGTTCATTAGAGATAAGTTTGGGGCAACTGGAAAAAAAATTAAAAAAACATAAAGCAGAATTAAAAGATATTTCAATGTATAGAACTAATTGGGGAAAGAAAATAGTTGTTTCTTTAACAGAAAGAGTTCCTGAAGTTTTTGTGACTATTGGAGAAGAAAAGAAAGGCCTTGATTTTGATAATAAACCGTTTAATTTAAAAGGAACCATGAAAGATATGAGAATACCTACTATTGTGTTTAATAATGATGAAGAAAAAAACTCATTGTTAACTTTTTATAAACAGATAAAAAAATATATTGTAAATATAATTCCTGAGATTACAGAAATAAAGTATGGTGAAGTTGACGATATTGTTTTAGTTATGAATGATAAGACACGTGTTTATTGGGGATTACCTAAAGATAGTAAAAATGAAAGGAAGGCAGATAAATTAAAACAGGTCTTGGCAGATTTGTCGAAAAAAAACAAAGATGTCAAAAGTATAGATTTAAGTTTGTTGGATAGTAATAAAAATAAAGTTGTTGTAGACACATTTAAAGAAGAAAAAAGTATTTAATGTAGGAGTATAGATAATGGAAAAAACAGATGCTATTATAAGTTTAGATTTAGGTACCAATTCTATTCATGGTGTAATTGCACAAATAAACAGTGAAAATAAAATAGAAGTTTTATCTGCAGATACATTTCTTTCCGATGGAGTAAAAAACGGGGTAATTTCAGACATAGGTGCAGCGGAATTTACGGTAAGAAAGTTTTTATCAAAAGCAGAAGAAGAATTTAAAGTTGAAAATATAGATATGTTATGTGCAGTTAGAGGAGCTTTAATAGAAGTAACTAATGCAAATACAAGACTGAAAATAAATGAAGAAGAAGGCGGTATAGTTACGGAAAACACGATTTCCGAGATAATAGAAAGGTTGGAAGAAACAAACAAAATTCCCGACACAAAAGAAATAATAGATATAATTCCTCAACAATATAAAATAGATGAACAAGTTGTGACAAACCCTATACGTATGAGCGGTAAATATTTGGAGTTAACAGCTTTAATGATTTACGGAACAAAAAGTAATATGTCGAATATAAAACAAGCAACCGGCGGATATAAATTAAAGTACGGATATAGTTCAATTGCTGATACTTTAGTTTCTAATGATGATAAAGATTTGGGTTGTATATTGGTAGATATAGGCGGAATGACAACAGGTATTGTTGTTTATTCCGAGGGTAAATTAAAATATTCTTTTGAGTTGGGTTTCGGATCGGATTATATAACAAGAGATATTGCAGCAAAACTTAAAATTACCAAGAAAGAAGCAACAAGAATAAAAGAAAATTACGGTTATATTTTAGAGGATCTTATAACTGATAATACAGAATTTGAATATTCTTTGCCGGGAAATAAAACAGGTAAATTAACATCCAGAGAATTAGTTGATATTATAAAACCTCAAGTAGATTTGCAATTGGAAAAAATATTAGAAATATTTAATCAAAAAAGTATAATTCCTGCAGAATTTGTCGGAGGATTTATTCTTACCGGCGGAGGCTCTTTGCTTAAAGGTATGCCGGAAGCTTTTGCTAAATACTTTAGTTCTGTTGCAAAATGTGCAAGTTTTACCGAAGAAGATTTTGATTGTCCTGATGACAATATAATAAATTCACAAATTTATACTACAACACTTGCGGTACTTAAAAACAGTTTGAAAGATTTTAGCTCGTCTGTATCAAGTAATGTAAGTATTCGACCTTCTAAAGAAAAAGGTGTGATACAGGGCCTTAAAAATCTATTTGGCAGATTTAAATAAAATATTGGAGTTATAAATAAATGGAAACTTCACAAATTAAATTTCCGGGACAAATTAACGAACCTACAATTAAAAATAATTCCGGTAAAAATAAAGTAGCAAATATAAAAATTATTGGTGTCGGCGGTGGAGGAACTAATGCTGTAAACAGAATGGTTATGGCCGGTATCAGTGACGTTCAACTTTATGCCGTAAATACGGATATGGGCAGTTTAAAAAAATCTTCTGCAGATACAAGAGTTTCTATCGGTACAGGATTAGGTGTTGGCGGAGATCCGGAAAAAGGGAAACAATATGCAGAAGAATCAATAGATAAATTCAGAGAACACTTAAAAGGTGCAGATATGATATTTATCACTACCGGTATGGGTGGCGGAACAGGAACCGGAGCTGCACCGGTTATTGCAAGAGTTGCAAGAGAGATGGACTTGGAATTACAAAAACTCAAAAAACCGGGAATTTTAATAATAGGTGTTGTTACAAAACCGTTTAGTGCCGAAGGATCGGAGAGAATATCAAATGCAAATAAAGGCATAGCTGAACTTAGAGAATATACTGATGCATTAATTGTGATTCCAAATGACAGAATATTTTCTTTAATAGATGAAAAAACACATTATGAGCAGGGTTTTGTTTTTATTGATGATGTTTTAAGAAGGTCAATAGAATCTATAACGGATACTATAACAAAAACCGGTATTATGAATATAGATTTTGCCGATATTGAGAACATTTTGAAAGGTGCCGGTAATGCTATTATCGGACTTGGTGACGGACAAACATTGGAAGAGGCATTTAAAAAAGCAATAGTTAATCAATTCGTTGAAGGTGAAGATATAACAGAGTCCAGCAGATTGCTTGTTAATATTTCTTATTCAAATAGTAGCAGTTTCGGTATAGGTGATATACAAAAAATACATGATTATGTAAAAAAAGAATTTAAAAATTATAAATATTTAAAAGTTGGTCACATAGAAAATAATGATTTAGATACAAAAATCAGAGTGGCTATAATTGCTTCTTTTAAAAAGTCTGAAGAAAAAGAAAAGCCTAAAGAAGATTTATTTGATGTAGTAGCAGAAGCTCAAAAACATGAAGAAGAACAAAAAAATATCAAGAAAGAAAATTTTAATGATGTTTTTAGCAGACCTGCTTGCGATATTCATAAACCTACAAGATTATAATTATTATGCAAAATAATAGTATTGTAATTACCGAACAGAAATTTGAAACTTTTCATTTAACCACAACAAAATATTGCGGTAATATGAAAAATACAGAAGATAGAAATAATTTTTGTGAAAAGTTCGGTGTTGATTACACAAAAATAGTTTTTGCAAATCAAGTTCACGGAACATCTGTAAAAAAAGTTTCAATACAAGATTGCGGTAAAACAATAGAATTGTGTGACGGTCTTATAACGAACGATAAAAATATTTTTTTATGTATATTTACGGCAGATTGTATGCCTGTATTTTTAGCTTCAAGAGATTATTCGGTGGTTGCAATGGTACATGCAGGCTGGAGAGGTCTTGCCGGTGGTATTATTGAAAGTGCAACAATAAGATTTTTGGAAGATTTCGGTATAAGCTCACAAGATATTATTGCTTATATAGGTCCGCATATTTCAAAATGTTGTTATCAGGTTGGAAATGAATTAAAAAAAGCATTTAACAGTCCATCCGATGAAGAATATTTTTCTTTATCAAAAGAAGCTCAATCTCAAATGGAAAAACTCGGTATAAAAAGAATATTTATAAATTCTCATTGTACATGTCACGAATACGAAATGTTTTATTCTTATAGAAGAGAACCTACCGATAAAAGAATAATGTCTCTTATAAAATGCAAATAAATTATAAATCAAATTAATGTAAATTTAGTATAATATAACAGATGTTTTGTCAAAAAGAGGTAATAATAATGAATATGAATTCTGTAAAGACTTTTTTCTTATTGTTATTGATGACAGTATTCTTTTTGTTTATAGGTGAAATACTTGGCGGCGTTAGAGGTATGCAGACTGCTTTGATTTTTGCCATAATAATGAATTTTATATCTTACTTCTTTTCAGATAAAATGGTTTTAGCTGCATATAAAGCAAAAGAGGTTTTACCTGAACAAGATCCCAGATTGCATAGTATTGTTTCCGAGCTCGCATTGTCTGCCAAAATTCCTGTTCCAAAAATATATAAAATAAATACAAATATGCCGAATGCTTTTGCTACAGGAAGAAATCCTCAACATGCAGCAGTAGCTGTTACCGAAGGTATATTAAAAATTTTAGATGACAGAGAATTAAGAGGTGTACTTGCTCACGAATTATCTCATGTAAAAAACAGGGATATTTTAATAAGTTGTATAGCTGCAACTTTGGCGGGTGCAATTATGATACTTGTAAGAATGGGATTTTTGTTTGGCGGCGGCAGAAACAGAAACAATTCTAATGTGTTGATAGCTTTGGCATTATTAATACTTGCACCTATTGCAGCAGGATTAATCCAAATGGCAATTTCCAGATCAAGAGAGTATATTGCAGATGCAGATGGTGCAAAAATTTCAGGCGATCCTTTGGCTTTAGCTTCAGCTTTAAGAAAATTAGCTTACGGAAATTCGCGACAAGAAAACAAAGTTTCGGAAAATACGGCACATATGTTTATAGTTAATCCTTTGAAAGGGAAAAGTTTGCAAGGCCTTTTCTCAACTCATCCTCCTATAGAAAAAAGAATAAAAAAACTTGAAGAGATGGCAAATGTTATTAACAGCAACAAATATGGAACACCAAAGGTGATATATTAATGGCTAAACAGAAAAAAACTTTTATTCTTGATATAGAATCTCAACAACTATATTCTGTTTTAAAACCGTTTGTTACGGAAAATTACAGAATAGATCAAATAATTCAATGGATTTATTCTAAAAAAGTTTTGGATTTTGAAGGTTTTACAAATATATCTAAAGATATAAGAGGAAATTTGGAATCTTCTTTTACTTTAAGAAGTTTTACAAATGTTGTTAAAGATGAATCAATTCTTGACGGCACTGTCAGATACACATTCAAAACTTATGATAACAAATATATTTATGCTGTATGTTTACCAAACGAAAATAAAAAGACGGTTTGTATTTCAACACAGGTTGGCTGTCCGGTTTCATGTAATTTTTGTTTATCCGGTAAAACAAAATTTGTAAGGAACTTATCGAGAGGAGAAATATTAGAAGAAATTTTGTATATAGAAAACGATATTAAGGAAAGAGTGTCCGGTGTATTGTTTATGGGTATGGGAGAACCTATGTTGAATTACAAAAATTTAACATCTGTAATAAAAACTCTCATATCTAAAAAAGAAATGAATATAGGTAAAAGACATATTACCGTTTCGTCTATGGGTATAATTCCTGCAATAAAAAATCTTGCTAATGAAATGTATGGTGTTCGTTTTGCTCTTTCATTACATGCAACAGATGATAAACAAAGAGCAAAAATAATTCCTAACAATTTTGGAACAACAATATCCGATTTACTTAATGTATGTAAATATTATTTAAAAAAAACAAGTTCAAGAGTTACAATAGAATATATTTTGTTGAAAGATTTTAATGATACTTCATCGGACGCACACAGACTTGCAAGACTTATGAAATCATCAGATTTAGTTAATCCGAGTGTACAGGTAAATTTAATTCCTTATAATGAAACAAACAGCTTTGATTATAAAACTCCGTTACAAGTTTCAATATTAAATTTTAAAAAAATACTGAAATTAAATGGTATAACAGTAAATATTAGAGAACCTAAAGGGTTGGATATCGGTGCAGCCTGCGGTCAATTAGGTAAGAAATAAAAAGAGGTAAGAAGGATGAAAACGGCAATAGCATTGGGCGGCGGTGGAGCAAGAGCATTGGCTCATATCGGTGTATTAAAGGTATTGGAAGAAAATAAAATTAAGTTTGATTATATTACAGGAACTTCCATGGGATCTATTATTGGTGCATTGTATGCCATGGAAGAAACACCTGAAAAAATAGAAAAAACTTTAAAAAATTATTTTTTCAATATTTTGTTTTCTAAAATGAATATGCAAAAAATGCAGGATGAAAACCAGGTAACTTCTGCAAGAAGTTTGATAAGAAAAGCCAGAGAGTTTGTTAAATACGGTTCACAAGAAGGGGGAAATGCTTTTTTATCTCACTCAATTTTGGAAGACCTTGTTAATACAGTTATTCCTGATATGGATATTGCCGATACAAAAATCCCTTTTGCCTGTGTGGCAACCGATATCACAAACGGTAAAGAAAAAATATTTACTAAAGGACCTTTAAGAAGAATAGTTTTGGCATCAGCATCCATACCGGGTGTTTTTCCTCCGGTAAATATAGACAATGTATGGTATACCGACGGAGCACATGTAAATGTTACTCCTGTAACGGTAGCAAAAATGTTCGGTGCGGATTTTGTTTTGGCATCCGATGTTAAAAGTAAATTAAAAACATTGGAAACATTACCTGCAAACTCTAAAGATATTATGAACAGATGTAACTTTATTGCAAGTCACTTGTTTTATGAAATACTTATAAAACAGGCTGACGTTGTAATTGAACCGAATATTAAACAAATATCGTGGTCGGAATTTAATAAATTTAATTTAATGGTTAATGAAGGGAAAAAAGCTGCAGAATTAAAAGTTCAAGAAATAAAAAATAAGTTAAAAAAATATAATGCTCCAACTGCAAAATGTAAAAGATTTATAAAAAAACTTTTAAATCATAATAATATGAAAGCTGCATTATTTTAAATTGTTTGTTTTTAATATAAAAAATGCGGATAAACAAATGTTTATCCGCATTTTCCATTTTAAATTATAAACATTATTTTTTGCTTTTTTGTGGTCCTTTCTCTTGTCCGGATTTGTTTATTTGTTTAAATTTATCCATCATTTGCATTCTGGCTTGTTCCATTCTTGAATATTGTTTAAATGAAAGAATATTTCTAACATTCAATTTGCTTTCAACATTCAGTTTGGAAATTTCTGCGCTTAATTGTTGAATTTCCTGTGTCAATTTGTTTATTGTTTCTGTATCAAGATTTTCTTTCATTAACTCTTCATCAATAATATTCATTTTTTGTTTGATTTGTTGTCTTAACTCTTTTTTCTTTGATAAATCAGCTTGCATCAACTCATTTATTTTTTGTTTTTGTTCATCGGTAATATTTAACTCTTTAGATATTTTGTCAAAATTCTGTTTCATTTGTAATTGATAGTTGTTGGGTGATTTCGGCGGCATACTCTTTTTATTTTCTTTTGGCGGTGCTGCAAAAACAAAACTGCTTACAAATAATGTTAATACTAAACTTAAAAATTTTTTCATATTTTCCTCCTCAAAATTACTTCGTAATTTTTAGTTGAATAGTAAACTTTTCAACCGTTCAACCCTTCAACTTCTCAACAAATTTTGCTTTGCAAAATTTTTAATCGTGTCTTAATGCTTCTATCGGTGACAATTCCGATGCTTTTTTTGCAGGCCACAAACCAAACACTATACCTACTATAGCTGAAAATCCTACGGACAATGCAATCGAAAAAGAAGATATAAATGTTGCCCAACCCGCAACTTTAGACACAATAATCGATATTCCTATACCTAAACTTACACCTAATACTCCACCCAGTAACGATAACACCGATGATTCTATCAAAAATTGTAACAAAACTGCCACTTTTGTTGCTCCGATAGCTTTTCTTAAGCCGATTTCTCTTGTTCTTTCACTTACACTTACAAGCATTATGTTCATAATACCTATACCGCCGACTATCAAAGATATACCGGCAACTGCACCTAACAGCATTGTCATAGTTTGTGTTGTGGATGTAAGCATTTGTATCATATCCGACATATTTCTTATTCTGAAAGCATCTGCCTGTTCGGATGTTAATTTATTTCTTTCAAGCATTGTTTGTAATAAATAAGTTTCCGTTTCACTCATTTTACCGTCTTGAACTTCAACGGCAACCGAAGATACATAATTTGTTCCTAATAATCTTTTCATTGCGGTATTTAAAGGAACTATTACCATATCATCACCGTCTCTGTAACCTTGTGCGCCTTTAACCGGTAAAATACCTATAACTCTAAACTGTTTTCTGTTAATTTTAATGTATTTGCCTACAGGATTTTCATTGCCGAATAAATTTTTTACTACGGTTGTTCCTATAACGCACACTTTAGCTAAATTATCATTTTCGGATTTTGTAAAAAATCGTCCGTATTGCGGAACGGCATTTTGTAAATATTGATAAGCAGGGGTGGCACCCGTAATTGAAGTGTTGGAATTTTTGTTGCCGTAAACCACCTGTACGGAACCGTTTACATTAGGATCAATATTTTTTATCAGTTCCGTATTCGTTGCAAGAGCTTCAACATCTTTTAAATATATTCTTCTTGCAACTGTGCCGGAAACACCGCCCAACGAAATTCTTCCGGGCATTAAATATAATAAATTGGTTCCCATAGATGTTATTTGTTGTTCAAGTGCTTTTTGTGCTCCGTTACCTAAAGCTAACATGGATATAATTGAAGCAACACCTATGATGATACCAAGCATAGTCAA
>JAEEGL017300615.1_pt1 | contig 14956 bp, 18 predicted proteins | sample 9134231 | NCBI WGS metagenome assembly JAEEGL01 (sample SAMN16246548, study PRJNA631951) | gut metagenome | biome: gut microbiome; feature: rumen; material: fiber-attached | host: Bos | place: Iran: Karaj | collected 2018-10
GGTTGCCCGCGCAACCTATGAGAGTCGGGGTCGCAGCGATGTGGCTAGTCGCTGGCTGGTTCAACTCCAGCAGCTCTCCAACATGGTACTCCTTTCTGTACTGCGTGCACCCTGCAGCCGCTTAAGGTAGAGCGGCTGCACATGGCGGGGTGGAGCAGCGGTAGCTCACTTGGTTCATACCCAAGAGGTCGCAGGTTCAAATCCTGCCCCCGCAACCAAATGTCCGTGGCAGACGAAACATAAAGAACCTGATACACGAATGTGGTTACTGCGGACAGATACCGGGAGGTCATAAAGCTGGGAAAGCCTCCCTCCGAAAGGTGGCTAGGTTTATGTGGAACTTAATGGTGTTCCTAGCCATGCCTGTGGTTATAGCAGCAGTAGTCTGGCCCAGCTACATGCTCCACGAATACACTGGGTGTAAGCACCGCCCAACTGATGACCGTCGGTATACTTCAGGATTCCTGTAGATACTCTAATGGGCTCCTTGAACAATATGGGTTTGTAGCTCAGCTGGGAGAGCGCCTGCTTTGCACGCAGGAGGTCAGCGGTTCGATTCCGCTCAGATCCACCATGGGCTACTGTTCGCCCTGCATACGTCCATGGGCTAATATCGCCCAGAATACTGAATAGAAGGGCTTTTTGGAAGTCGGGAGTATGAGTAGAGCAGCGCTGGCTGGAAAGAGCAAAGGTGCATTGCTAGCTGGAAATGTGAGTACAGCCTACTGGAAAGCGAAATGTGAGTACAGCATACTGATCAGTGGCCCGATGCAACGCGGATCTGAGGGTTGGTCTGCTACAGATTAGGGCGGGCACCGCTGCCCGCCCTGATTCTTAAGGTGGCTTATATGTCAAAGATAAGCATTGTAGGTACAAGATACCTTGAGCTACAACTGAATCCTGAAGAGTTTGCAAGTTTGGCTGCAACGAGTAGACACGTCCACGCTGTAGCGCGTAGGCCGGGTGTGTATCGTTGCAGCCTAAAATATATACCGGAGATTTTGTACATTTTACGTGGGCAAACAGAAGAGAACATTCCTGATGGACCAGCAGCAAAGCTTTTAAGAGCAGAACTTGAGCGCCGAAGGATGACTGCAGAACTGAAAATGCAAGGTACTACAGTAGAATATCCAGGGCTGTGGGAACATCAGAATCTTGGTGTGGAACTCGCACGGTACAATGACCGCTATAACTTTTTTTACGACACGCGTACTGGCAAAACACGAATGACTTTTCAAATCATTCAAAATGCATTAGAGGCTGGCAAGATTAAGAGAGCCCTGGTCATAGTTCCATCTACTATCATTCCTTCATGGCTTGATGATGCAAAGCACTTTCCAATGAAAGTTGCAGCATACTACGGGGACTATAAAATGAAGGCCAAGGCGCTGAAAACACCCTGCCATATAATGCTCTGGTCTACTGGTATGGTAGTCAGTGAGATCAATCTGATTAAGGCCTGCAAGTTTGATATGGTGATCCTTGATGAGAGTTCCAAGTGTAAGTCCAGGACCACACAGATTGCTAAGACGCTCTTGGACTACTCCGACACTGTGAAGTATTGGTACAATCTCTCAGCGACGCCAGCGCCCAATGGTGAAGATGAGTACTTCTGCCAGATGCAGTTTGTAGATAAATATCTGTTCAATCCTGTGTGGACACACTTTAAGAACAGGTACTTTGACGATATAAGCTTTTCCGATAAGTATGAGAAGCTACAGCTCAAGGATGATCGACGTACTGAGTTCATGCAGCTTGTAGAATCATGCAGCATCTACGTAGATCAATCAGTAATGCCAATGGCTGAATCTTATTGGGAAATAGTTCCTTTTGAACTCTCAGCTAGTGACTTCAATGCCTATGAGACAATGCGGAAAGAGATGGTAGTTGATGTCGCTGAGGCTACCATTGTCGCTGATGCAGCCGTCATTGCGCGCACAAAGCTCCAGCAGATATGCTCTGGTTTTGTGATGGATACAAAGGCACGAGCAGACAATGCACTGGCTAGAAAGCTTGGACTTGCAGCCAATGCACAAGAAACATATATCCTGCCTGGTAACTGCAAGCGCATTGAGGCTCTGCTGCAGCTACTAGCTAAACTCGGTAATCAGCCAGTGGTTATCTGGGCACACTATGCACAAGAGTTCAGGGACATTGCGAATGTGCTTACAACTAACTGTAGGGTAATCAATGGAAAGACACCCTCAATGCTGAAGAACCAGTATGTTGCTGAGTTCAGAGAAAAGAAGTTCCAGTATCTAGTAGCTCATCCGCTGTCACTCGGTATGGGCGTAAATCTGACAGTAGCACATAGCTGCATCTACTACCGTGTGACAGATAGCTGGGAGTCACTGAAACAAAGTTCCGAAAGGATCAGAGCCCACAAGAACATTCAGCCATTTCAGTGTGACTACTATGTGCTGATTGCCACTGCACAAGGTGGTAAGCGGTTAGTAGACTCCCTGGTATATGACAATGTAACAAGCAAGCGGGATGCCTCAACTGGTTTTCTGAACTACTTAAGGAGTGGAGAATATGGCGAACAGGTTGTACACGACTATGCTATACCTGGCTAAACACAACTTACTCAATAAGACCTACCGCACTGAAGCCCCTTGCTTGGCACAAGCTGAGGAAACATTAGAGCTTGCGGGCGCAGTAGTGATTCGTTCGGCCTATGGAACTCGCGCTGGCATCGCTGATATTCTGGCATGCTTTGAAGGCTTCTTTGTTGCTGTTGAGTGTAAGAGTGCCACTGGAGTTCTTTCTGAACAGCAAAAACAGTTTATTGAGAAGGTGCGAGCGGCTGGTGGTGTAGCTATTGTGGCACGCTGCATGCATGATATTATTCTTGAGCTTGAAAAGCTTGTCGATCGCAAGAAGCAGATGGAAGGCTAACGGTGTAAATACCGTGTGGAATACGGTATAATATACTTATAAATGCGAGGTGAGCAGCAGTGTCCGATCTCCTGTATAAATCCGAAAAAACTAGGCAGGATATAGAAGAACTGCTTGCTGAGCACAAGAATCTCATCTACTATCGGTTAACACAGATGGGACAGCTTCATAACCAAGATGCCGAGTCTGCAGCTTGGGAAGCTTTGTGGGATGCAATAGGTACATATTCAATCTATGAGAAAACTGCTTTCTCGACATATGCATGCACATGTATCACGAATGCAATAAATGGTGTGCTGCGAAAGCAACTACATGAGTGTGAGCAGTTTGGCTACTGTGAACTTGATGAAAACATTCCTGCAGTAACAAAGAGTATGGATGAAGACTCCAACTACGAGCAGCTAAAGAAGATTGTTCAGGAAGTCTTTGATGAACACCTCGCAGCGTCGCGGGGCCTAGCAAGAGATATCTTGTTGTTTTGGCGATCAGTAGATTTTGAGGAAAATAAGACAACGATTGCCAAAGCATGTAATACGTCAGTGTCATATGTCTCACGAGTAATCCAGGGATTTAAGGCACGTTTATCTGGTAGGCTCAAGGGCCGTTAGGCTCTTTTGTCTAAATATGAAATACGCCGACGTATTTCGCAATTCTTATAGAAGGAGGTAAATATGGATTTCCAGGAAGTTGCTGATGCATTGGCTGTTGTCCAGGCAACTGGCTCAACCCTTGCAAAGCGAACGCTGCTTCGCAAGTATGGTGACACAGTAGATGGATTCAAGGATGTACTCAAGTATATCTACGATCCTTACTTCGTGACAGGCCTTAAGCAAGCGAAGCTGGACCGTGCAGAATGCTACATGGGACACATGTCAGTAGAAGACATCATGGCATATCTCAAAGTGAATAATACTGGCATGGACATCGATGCAGCATATGCAAATTCGTTTATCTATGGCAGCGAGGATCTAAACTGGCAGTGGGCAGCTACTGGCCTGGTCACGAAAGACCTGCAGATCGGCGTGAGTGTTACAACGCTGAATGCCGTGTATGGTGATGGCTTTATCCCGCGTATCGGCATTATGCGTGGTATGCTCTGCCCTGAGGACTGGACTGGCTATGGCATTGCTACTGAGAAGATCGACGGCAATCGGAGGCTCTTTTTCAACACCGAGGACGGAGTAAAGACTTACACACGTTCTGGTAAGCCCGACACTGGGCTGTCTGAGATTGAAGCTGAGATTCATGCCTTTCTCCCCACTGGCTATGTGTTCGATTGTGAATGCATTGCCGAAGGTGATTATGGTGACAACATCATATTGCGGCAAGCCAGTGCCTCGGTCCTCAACCGTCGTAACCAGCGGCGTACCGGCGTCCGGGCTCTCTGCTTTGATGTGATTCCCATTGAGGAGTATAATCAGGGGCAGAGTAAGCTCGGTGCTTTGGCTCGTAAGACGATGCTTGCAGCACTTATGGGTGATGGAGACAGTGTGGTTATGCTTGTAGACATCGCACTGGTCATTGATATTGACAACAATAGCAAAGGCAAGGTAACAAACCTGCGTAATGCTGTCCATGTGCTTGGCCAGAAGTATATGTCTCTTACTCACAAGTTTGAGCACATTAAGCCACTCCCTATTCTTGGGCTTGCAACGTCGTACAAGCAGGGTGTAGCACTTGCAAAGCCTATCTGGGATGTTAAGGGTGAAGGCATCATGCTCAATGAGTGGCAGGCACCATACGAAGTAAACCCAAATCCGCGCAAAACTCTGTTAAAGATCAAGATGCTCAAAGAGTATGTAGCTACATGCACAGACATATATGAGGGCGACAACAAGTACACCGGCATGATGGGCGGTATCATTGTAAACTGGGACGGAGCAGTGTTCGGGGTCGGCACCGGATTTACTGACTACGATCGTGGTTATCTATGGGCACACCCTGAGGAAATCGTAGGTAAGCAAGTAGAGCTTGAGTCCTTTGGTGAAAGCTTTAACAAGCAAGGAGGGCGGGCACTTAACTGCCCCGTCTTCAAGAGAATCAAAGGGGCTGAAGAATGAACGAAGATGAGGTACAAGCAAAGCTAGAACACGTCGAGCAACTCACAGCTAAGCTGACAGAGCTATTTGATCAGGTTGCTGCTGTTGCTAATGAGGTCACTGCATTTCTGCAATCTGTTACGGAGCTCTTAGATGCTGCTCAGGAACCTAAACAGTCAGAGTCGAAGGAAGGCACAAGCCAGTGGTACCGGTTTGATTTAATCAGTATGGAGACCATGAGTATGTCTGACTTCTGCAAGCACACCGTCTTTTTAGAGGAGTGCAACCGATTGAAGGTTTCACCTAAGTTTGAGAGCATGCTAGCACCCGATAGGCCTAATCGTTTTATGATGACAAGTGTGTGTATTCTCAAGGACGTGACGGTTTCTGAGGACTGGCTGAAGCAGCACTCAGTAGATGGCAAGAATATGACATACTACGTGGGTGATCTCGCTTTCTACGTAGGTACTCGATTTACTTATTTAGGAGAGCACTAATGTTAATTGCAACTGATGGGGCATGCAGGCGCAATGGTGAACCTACCTGTGTGTCGGTAGGTGTAGCTTGGATATTACAAGAGGATGGCGAGATGCTGTTCAAAGCAATGTTTGAGCATAACTCTACTAGCCAGCGTGGTGAGCTTAATGGCTTGCTTGAAGCACTTGAATATGCCAATGAGCATATGGCTGAGGATGAGTCGCTCAGCATAATCACTGACTCAGAGTACATGTTCAATACCATTGAAAAGGACTGGGTACACAAATGGGCACGGCAAAGCTGGACTGGTCTGTCTGGTCCTGTAAAGAACCAGGACATGTGGCAGCGAGCGCTTAAACTACTCGATTCTCCTAAGTTGTCCAGCAATGTGTTCATGCAGTGGACCAAAGGGCATTTGATCAGCTATACACAGGCTAATACAAAGCGTGCAATGATGGTTGATTTTACTGGGATTGAGCTTTATGACAGAATCTTCTCAGTAGCCACGCGCCCTGCTGATATGTCAAGGATCATTCATGATTTCAACTACAATCGCGTACAGCATGGCTTCACGGCTGTGCCAGAAGATGTAGCTTTGGACTGGGCAGTCGCTAATACAATGGCTGATTGTCTTGCGAGCTACTTAGTAGCAGTTTTTGATGACCTCCTCGTATGAGGTCTAAATAGAAAGGAGTATAACTATGTCCGAAGAAAACAAGAACTATGGTAACCCTGAGGCCTTGGCCGCTGCTGAACAGCAGTCCATGGCTGCCTACGACCCGAACGTCGCGTATGGTTTCGAGGAGACCGACAGCAGCGACATCGTGATCCCCCGCGTCAAGGTGATCAACGCGCTGAGCCCGGAGCGGCAGGATGGTGAGGCTGATGAAGGCGATGTCATCAACAGCCTGACGAAGAAAGACATCCGTGGCTTCCATTTCATCCCCATCAAGCAGTACTACAGCTGCATCAGGTGGAACCCTGATCGTGATGCCGATCCGCGGATGCTCTGTAGGTCCTATGATGGCCGGGTCGGTACCGATGCGGAAGGCTCGACCATTCTCTGCAAGCAGTGCGGCCTCGACCAGTTCGACAACACCAAGACCGGCAAAGCTGCTCAGCCGCAGTGCACGCGGTACCTCAACTTCCTGGGCTTCTTCGAGGAGAATCCCATGCCTGTAGTGCTGAGCTTCGCTCGCACCAACTACAACGAGGGCCGCAAGATGCTCTCCATCAGCAAGTCCATGCGGGCGGCGATCTGGGCGTATAGCTACATGATCGATTCGCGCATGGTGTCCAAGGACCGCAACAAGTGGTACATCCTGGTGCCTACCCTGTCGAGCAAGACCAGCCCTGAGATGCAGCAGCTCGCCTTTGAGCTGTTTAACACCATCCAGGTCAGCAATATCCAGGTCAACTACGAGGATGCCGGCGGATACTCCAACCCTACGACTGACGATCAGGTAGCCTCTGAGATCTGAACTTAAAGCAGCGTAGCGGAAAGGGTGATTCGCCATAAACTGGAAGGACTATCGCAATAGGATATTGCAAACGGTCGATCCAGCGGCGTTTTACACAGACGAGCTCAAGAGCCGTGGGTTAGACTATCGGCAACACGGCTCTGAGCTCAAGTGTAGATGCCCGTTTCCAGAGCGCCATTTGTCTGGGCAAGACTCTGACCCGAGCTTTACAGTAAATATACAGTCAGGTGTCTACTTCTGCAATGCATGTGGTTCGAAAGGAAACATACATACATTTCTCTGTGAGACCAGACACCTCAACAATGTTGAGGGCTGGTATGTCCTGGGCGATGGGCTTGGCTTTGAAAGACCTACTGATGTAGATACTCGGCCACTCATCGACCCAGGGCTGCCTGGTAAATGGCACAGAGCCTTAATGGAGTCTACAAGTGTGATTCGCGATGTGCTTCGTGAGAAGCGTGGTCTCACTGATGAAACACTTGTAAGGTTTCAGATTGGCTGGGATGGAGACCGTGTAACTATTCCGATCTACGATGAAAACGGTGAACTTGCAAACATTCGTAGATACATGTGGAACAGCCCTGAAGACGGGCTGAAGATGATCAACTATACTGACGTCATGGGTAACACCTATGGCGAGAATCGCATTTATGGCATAGAGAACCTCACAGATGAGAAGTGCACTGCTGTAGTATGGTGCGAGGGTGAATGGGATCGTCTTGTTTGTGAGCAAAACAACATTCCGGCATGTACAGGTACTGCTGGTGCAAACAATCTGCGCATAGAGTGGCTCAAGTTACTCAAGACTAAGCGTAGAGTTTATATCTGCTATGATAATGATCTAGCGGGCAGTAAAGCAACTGAGCAGCTTATAGAGCAGCTTCGTGGCAGCACTGAGATCTACGTGGTTAACTGGCCTGAGGGCTTTACTAAGAAAGGTGATATAACCGATTGGTTTGTTACTGAGGGCCACGACCGAACATCATTTAGAGCCTTGTTTAAGCCTTTAGACAATGCTGCTGATGAGATTCCAGTAGTTGCCCTCTCAAAGAGCTCAGATGCTCATTATGCTGGCAAGCGCATTAAAGTCCCTGTGCTGGTAGCTGGTAAAGAAAATGCCCCTTTTATCTACCCAAAAGATGTAACGGTTAGCTGCGATGCTGCTGATCCTGATGACAAGAAATGTGCTGCATGTCTGCTGTGTTATAAGAAGCGGCAAGACCTCTCTTTGACTAGTAAAGATGCGCTGATTCTTAAGCTGATCGATTGTCCAGATGACAAACAGCTCGAGACACTGAAGCGTGTTGCTGGTGCCAGTGCACGGTGCATGAAGTCAGATGTGAACATTAAAGCCTATGGTAATCTGGAATGTATTCAGATGATCCCAAAAGCTGATGTAAACTTTGGCTTTGCTTTGCGTCAGGAGTATGTGAGTAGAAGTGGCTACATGATTGGCAACAACCTGCCAACAAACAAGAAGTATACGCTTGTCGGATATATGCATGCTGACCCTAATAATCAGCGAGCTACTTATGTATTCGACACGGCACTTCCGGAGAAAGATCTGGCCGAAGAATTCACACTTACGCCTGAAGTTGAAGAGCAGCTTAAGCTGTTCCAATGTACTGAAGGTCAGACAGTAGCACAAAAGTTCCACGAGATCCATCAAGACCTCGAGCGCAATGTCACTTATATCTGGGACAGACGGCGGGTAGCTTTTGCAGTAGACCTGGTATATCATTCAGCAATTTCGTTTATGTTCCAAGAGCAGCCAGTAAAGCGTGGTTGGGTCGAGTGTCTTATCATCGGTGACTCTGGGCAAGCAAAGACCACACTGGTAGAACGGTTGATGTCTCACTATAGAGCTGGTGAGCTTTTATCAGGTGAATCTTCTCGTAGAACAGGTCTCGTCTACAGCATTCAGCAGAATGGTAACAAAGGTAACTGGACACTTATCTGGGGTGCAATGCCTCTGAATGATGGAGGTCTGGTGACAGTAGACGAGCTCTCTGGTATGGCGGAGGAAGATCTTGCAAAGATGTCTGATGTTCGTTCGTCTGGCATCGCAAAAGCTACTGGTGTTATTGTAGCTGAGACAACAGCACGCACCAGGATGATTTTCATCAGCAATCCACGCAATGGGCGACAGCTTAGAGCAGAGACCTATGGTGTTGCTGCAATACTCAAGCTCTGGGGTAAAGCAGAAGATGTCCGTAGACTTGACTTTGCCGTTGCAGTAGCTTCCGGTGAAGTTGACACAAAGACAGTTAACAGAGCAGTGGGTGAAATGCCTGCAGTTCTGCATAGGTATACCAGCAGAGCATGTAACTTACGAGTAATGTGGGCCTGGTCTAGACGCCCTGAGGACATTCAGTTTACAACTGAAGCCACTAAGCGGATTTTAGACTATGCTGAAAAGATGGGCAAGAAGTATAGCCCTCGAATACCTCTTGTAGAACCTGCAGACCAACGCCTCAAGCTTGCGCGGCTTTCTGTCGCAGCTGCTGCCTGTGTTTGCTCGACTGATGAGTCCTGGCAAAAGGTGATAGTGAAACCTGAGCATGTAGACTTTGTGTATGAATACCTGATTGCGGTATACGATCAACGTGCGATGGGCTACGATCGATTTTCACAGGATGAATTTGAGAGCAGTGACACAACAGATGGTGCGATGGCACGGTTGCGTGAGGAGTATATAAGCATTCCGATCGCAAGTCAAACTATCACAGGAATCACAAAGGCACTTTATCAGCTGCCCTACTTCAACAGGAACCAGCTTGAAGATGCTACTGGTCTGGATCGTGATGAACTGAAACTATTGATGCAGTTCCTTATCAGTAGTTCGGTTATTGAGCGTGCAGGCCAAGACTACAAACGGACGCCCATGGGATTAACTTTCATCGAAGGGATGCTCATGGAACCGCCAACAGATAGCGAAATTCGTGAAGCTCGGCAGAAGCGGTTTAGCGCAAACAAATCTGAAATCTAGGAGGGACTATGGTAATCACAGTAGTTGACGCCGTGAGCCAGAAAAGCCTGTGCTCATTTGGGTCGGCTGAGAGCATCTTTCCTGCACCTGCCGCTGGTGATGTGCTCGTGCTGCCCGATGGCGAACAGTATCATATTCTGCAGCGTGCTTATATTTGCAGGAAAAGAACGATCCTGCAGCCTGGAGAAATTATCCCGCTTAACCCTGCACAGCAGCAGATTGACTTCGAGATAAGGTGTATGGTGGCTCCTCTCGGCAGGACTGAGGTGTATATGCGGAAATTGGAGGAAGTTGCAAATGCAGGGACCTGAAGAACTATTTGATATCATTTGCAGGACGCGTCCTAGCGTCCCGGAGTCACAGGCCCGTGAGTGGGTCTACTATCTGAGTCAGTTGAATGGCTGTAAGCTGTTTTCAGCAGCAGCTCAAGAAGAGAATCCTGCTGGCTGGCTGCGGGCCAGGACGCATGGCATCGGTGGTTCCGACATCGCGACGATCCTCGATGAGAACCCGTGGAGCAGCCCCAGGAAGATCTGGATGTCGAAACTTGATATGTTCGACAGTGATAAGCAGCCCACACAGAACGAAGCAGCACGGTGGGGCAATCTGCTGGAGACCATCGTAGCTACTGAGTGGGGCAGGCGCTATGAGCGCCAGTGGATTCATATCCCGGTGATCATCCAGAGCGAAGAGTTCCCGTGGATGCTTGCCAATGTGGATGGCTTCACTCTGTCGGACGATCGACGGACGATCACTGGTATTCTGGAGATCAAGACCACCAGTGCCTACAACGAAGAGCCGTGGAGCGAGGGGCCCCTCCCCTTCTACTACTTGTGCCAGACAAACTGGTATTGTGGTATCTGTCACCTTGATCAGTACTGCATCACCTGTCTGGTAGGTGGCCAGAAGCTCTATGCTTACAACGACATGCCGGCTGATGAGGAGCTTTTTAAGAAGGAAACCATTGCAGCCGCTGATTTCTGGCAAAACAATGTTCTTAAGGGGATCGAGCCCAAAGCATCCGATGGTGACCTGGAAGCACTGCAAGCAGCGGAGCATGATCCTGCTGAGCCGCCTGTGTTGCTCAACGATGACGAGAGCTCCAATGTCATCCAGGGCTACATAGACATTCGAGAGAAGATCAGCCAGCTCGAGAAAGTTAAGAAGGCCCTCTACGCACAACTCTTTACCTATATCGGTAAGTCCTGTAATGCAGTTATCGGTGAGCACACCATGGCTGTGACGGTGACTAACCGTAGAAAGGCTGATATGGATAAACTGGCCAAGGAGTTCCCGGAAGCCTATAGGGCCTGTGTCACATCGTATCAGACTACATCTCTGACGATCAAGTAGGAGGTTCATAATGGATAACAGTAGTCATCAGCCCAAGACTGATATGCTCTGCGAGCTTTTTGCTGATCAGGCAAAGTTCGAGAGCTACATGGGCTACGATATCTCTGGCATGAGTGAGAAGGAGCGTGGCGAGTACATCAGGCTTCATGTGCTCATGGTAACAGATGAGCTGCACGAAATGCTCCATGAAATCCCGTTCTTTAAGCCCTGGAAGAAGTACTCTGACCTCGAGCCTGAGAATGCTCTCAAATGGCAGAAGGCAAGAATGGAGCTTGTAGATGCTCTGCACTTCTTCCTCACGATCTGCCTTGGACTTGGTCTGACTGCAGAGGAGCTTTTTATGATGTACGAGAGCAAGCTCCAGGAGAACTACAGGCGGCAGACCAATACTGATGAGTACAAGAAAGACACCGAGTAGGAGGCACCATGCGACTAACCTGCACCTATAACGTACGGTCGGCTGGTCGTAGCGGCTTCAGTAGTAGTGAGAGGATAGTAGCTACTTATTCAGAGAGCACCAAAGCAACTACTATCCTCGTTGATGCCGATATTGTGACGATCGGCCTGACAGCAAAGCTGCTCCAAGAGCAGTATGACCTCTTCTTTAAGCAGCATCCTGAGTTCAAAGAACGAGTAGATGCTGCAATAAGCGAAGCACTGAATCAGGAGGATATGCATGAACCGTATTGAAGTTAAGATACTTAACCCTAGTCAGCTCGGGCAGGCTGAAGAGATGATGGTAGCCATGGCCCGCTTGACACAGCGTAGCCATAAGATCTCCAACATGGAGGATTTCGTTGGGCTGCTGAACAAGCCCTACAACAGCGACACAGTGGCGACGATGGCACGGCTGCCGCATCCCACCATTCAGAAGTTTGCCCTCATCAACATCGCAATCGTCGGAGCGTCGCGGCGCTTCTTGGCGCAGATTACCAGACACCAGAATGAAGTAAAGTTCATGTCGGGTAGTTTGCAGTATAGTGACTACTCTGATGATGCACAGTTCTGTGTGCCGTACGAGATCCTCAAGGCCAGTGCACAGCGTACGACGATCGAGGATATGGATGCCATCGACTACTATCTGAAAGGCTGCCACAGGGATCTTGAGGAGTACAGAAAGCTGGCAGAAGCAGTTGGCAACGATGCTGCCGGCTACAAGATGCCGCAAGGCATGCGTAATGTGCTACTGATGAGCGTTCAGCCATTTGAACTCATGCACATCATCAATCAGCGCACGTGTAACCGCAACACGTTGGAGACACAGTATGTGCTGCTGAAGATCTGGGAGCAGCTCTACTGGCACCCTTATTATGGTGTAATGTGGCAGTCATGTGGTCCTGACTGCCAGGGTCACGGCTGTCAGGAGGGCAAGTTCTCATGCGGAAATTCTCTGCGCGGCATGACACCGTCGGACATACTCGAGAAAGAGTTTCCGCTTATCTATAGGAGGTCTTCTGATGGAGAGTAAGACTATCACCGTAAATGTCCGCTGGTTCGATGGTTATCTGGAAAGATTCCAGTGCAAGGCAGTGCGCTTTGGGAGCGACCTTTTGTGGATGCGCCTGGTAAATGGTGAAAACAGGCATATCCCTTTGCGCAATGTTCACTGGTTTTCTACTGATCCCGAAAGCCATGCAATAGAGGAGGCAGAAGTATGATATACATCATCGATGGTCCTGATGGTGCCGGCAAGTCCACTCTGGCACAGCAAATCCATATGGCATCTCCTGGCTCTGAGATTTTGCATTTTGGTGCCCCGCAGACTAAGGAAGAAGCCAATAATTATTGGCAGGTGTATCTGAATGCACTGAATAAGGCTACCGACCATACACTTATCTTTGACCGTAGCTGGTACTCTGATATGGTATATGGGCCAATAATGCGCGGTAGGCAAGAGCTGACTGATCCTCATAGACAGTGCCTTGAGCATGCAGTGCGGAGCCTTGGTGGTGGTTTGGTCATCTACTGTACTGGTGTCCAGCGTAAGTTGTGGTCCAGGTGTCTGCAGCGCGGTGAGACCTACATCAAGAATGGTGATCAGCACAAAGCTATCTGTCAAATGTATGATGCTGTCATGCATAGCATCAAACGTCTTCCGCTGGTGGTTTACAACACCACAGCTGCCTGGTGATCCTATGGCAAAGCGGCGGAGTGACCAAAGCAAGTACCTTGATCCACGGTCGATTCAGCCGCGGGATGATCCACCTGAGCTGTTTGACGTCGCTATGGCAGTACCGGCAGTAGTTATGCAGCTTGGTGATTCCGTTATCAAGCAGCATGAGTCCAAACCTGACTGGTCTCTGTACAAGATAACTTTCAGAGAAGGGAACCCAGTGATTGTCAGGGAAGTCTGTGATCGCTGTGGCAAAAACTGGGTTCCTCCCAGCTGGCGTAAGACACGCTGTGTAGATACTGAAACATGTGGTAGAATCTACTTGGAGTCAGGACTTTGCAAGGACTGCATAAATGCATCGCTGTACTATGATAAGTATTTCATGGATACTGGTGAGCCAGATACATTCATAGATTTACAGCGGCAGTTCTATGACTACGCGGAAGCTTATGAACGTGCCTGGCGTGCAGTCCTAGCAGCAGCACCAGCTTATCTTCTGACAGAGGATGAGTGGCAGAAGCGCTGCAACTTCTTCAATGGGTGTGCAATGTGTGGTGGCAAGATTGAAGTACGCACAATGTACTTTCCACGCTATCTGAATGGTAGTTACTCACCGTGGAACGTCATCCCACTGTGCAGTGATTGTCAGCATAAACACTATAGTAACCGCATTACCAAGGATAGACTAGTCAAACGGTATAAGGTGTTCTCCACTCTTGAGCACTTCCAAAAGTCAAAAGAGATTCGTGTTTACCTACTCAACGTCATGGACAAGTATGACATCTACAGAGAACCACTAACACCTTTTAGGCAGCGGTTCCTGGAGACCAAGCACTTCGAGGAGCGATTTATATGAAGTTTCTGTCTGCAGATAATCCTAGGACACTCGTGTTCGGTCGATTTGTAAGAGACCTCGCAACACTCTCAAAATGTGAGCAGCGGGGTGTAGCTGCAGTAATTACTGACAGGACGGGCAGCCAGGTATATGCTATCGGCGTTAATGGGGGACCCAAAGGTGGGCTGCAGTGCCTCTGCGGGCTGGGTGGTAAGTACCATTGCGTGCATGCCGAGGCAAATGCCATTGCCAAGGATCGTAGCAATGATGAGGATAAAGTGATGTTTACATCGCTTGCTCCATGCCCGACCTGTGCAGCCCTCATGATTAACAGTGGAATCAGCCGGCTGTTCTACCTTGAGCCCTGGAAAGATCCTGAGGGGCTGCACTTGCTGCAGGAAGCCGGCATCCCAGCGCTTCACTTAGACCTCGACTAGTCTACGAGGTGATAAGAAAGGAGGTATAAAGCAACAGTGGAGATAGTTGTAACTGACGAGGAGCGCAGAAAGGTTCTGGGTGCGGTTACTGATCTGAACCGTACCGAGCATATTAGCTACATGTCCCTTCAGATGCTGGCAGACGCCACGCAGCTTAAGGTTACCAAAGTACGGCTGGTAGTTGATGACCTGGTAGCTACTCACCTGCTTAAAAAGTACAATGTGTCTGATAAGCAGATCAGGCCCAGGTACTACTACGCGCTTACCGATGCAGCGTTGAGCTTCCTTGCACAAGCAGAAAGCAGGGGCGAAGTCACGGTGTAGTTACCGCGCA
>JAEEGL016813716.1_pt1 | contig 14955 bp, 9 predicted proteins | sample 9134231 | NCBI WGS metagenome assembly JAEEGL01 (sample SAMN16246548, study PRJNA631951) | gut metagenome | biome: gut microbiome; feature: rumen; material: fiber-attached | host: Bos | place: Iran: Karaj | collected 2018-10
ATCCTGTAGCCAGATGTGATTCAGAGTGAAAGCGATAGAGTCAAGTGTCTCTTCAAGCTTAGTAGCTTTCAGTTCACACTCCCACACTGTGATGCAGTGCCAACCCATAGCAGCTAATGCCCGCTGTTCTTCGCGGTCACGCTCTTTGTTTTTGCGAATTTTTTCTATCCAGAAGTCACGGTTAGTGTTTGGAATCTTACAACAAGCAGAATTCTCCATGGTGCTTGGCTCCACAAGATGCCCATGCCAGAAGCAGCCATTCACAAAGATGCAGGTACGGTACTTGCGTAGTACCAAATCCGGATGCCCTGGCAATCGCTTATGGTTCAGTCTGTATCTGAATCCACGTTTCCACAGACCACGCCGCACAATCATCTCCAGCTTCGTGTCCTTCGACCGGATTGCAGCCATATTCTTATGGCGTTGTTGTGCGGTGAGCCTATCCATATTACTTCAATACTTCTATTAGTTCATCTAATGAGCAGCATACGCAACTAAACAGCTTATACATCAATTCCGGTTCCTGTCGTTCTGGAATATAGGCAATCGTTAGTTTGCCCTTTCCAGCAAACCACCCAGCCTCAGTATGAGCACTACGCCCACAAGGCAGAACCAATACACAAGTATCGCAAGCATCCATTGCCTCGATGTCGTTGCAGAATTGTCGTTCAGCCTTAGGATGATGGAGCATATCTCTGTACTGTGTTGGTGTCCATTCCATATAGTTCTCACTCACGCAGTTCCATTTAAAGCCAGGATCGTCTGATGGTGGATTGCGGAAGTCATACACATCGTGACCTGCCTCCCTCAACTTGGCTACCACCTTTGGGTAGTACTCGTTGCGCCAACTACTTGCTACGTATATCTTGTGTCTCATATTCACTCCTGCTCGTCTGGACTATCGTAAAACTCCATTGCTGCAAGGGCTTCGTCATCATTACTGAAGTCAGAATCCTCCTCGAAGATTTCTTCTACATCTTCAGCAACTTCTCTGTCCTCCAGTTCTTCTTTAAATTTTTGCTTCTCAGGCGTAAAAGAAGCAACCTTGCCTGCTTTTATCCTATGTCTCATATTAATGCTATTTTATTATAGATTCTCTTCTACTATTTTCTTAAACAGGTCTTTATTGAGCAACTCCACCTTGCACTGGCTCAGATCTACGGATTTGGTATATCTGAACTTAAGCTGATGTTCCTTTCTTCGCTCAAACCACTCTTCAAAGTCCTCTTTGTCTATAGTCTTACCATCTTCGTGAGATAAGCACTTAATGTCTATGTTTTCTACAGTCACTATCGCCGGGCGTTCGTTACCTTCTTTGGCAAACAGTTTAATCTTCTCAGCGGCCTGCTTTACAAGAGGGTTCTGATACATGTTCTCAAAACCAATGATTTCAGCTCCCTGTATCAGACGATATGCTGTCAAACCCGTTTCTCCTCCTGCATAGCTTCTTTGAGCATAGCTCATAGCACTACGCTTCGTGGAACATAAATAGAAGTCCTTATATTGATATAATCCAGCATTATTGTTGCGAGCATCTATCATCGTCAGCTTCTCGAAAAGATTAACGTACATATACTGTCCACCTTTTTCATTCAGCACCTTTTCGTACTTAAGTTTGAGGGGATATTCGTAAATGTATATGGTTTGCCCATTCCTGACAGTCTCAACCTTTTCCCATTCTAATAATGGTTTGAAAAGAGGATGGAGTGCATCTATCACCAGGTTGCAATCCTGTAGATATTGCACCCTTTCTTCTTCTGACATTTCAATGATACGTGCATCCGTACCATGATATAGTTCCAAGTTATTCATAAACTAATATGTTACGGTTTAAATCCTCTTGCCTTCATATTCTCCAATCCGTAGTAGAAGCTCCACTTCATCTTAAAGGACATCTCTATCTCTCCGCAAACCACCTTGTCAAGGTTATCATAAACGTAATCTCTAAGGACGTGGTGTGTTCTGTCCCAATCGCGCATCTTACGCAGCAATTCGTCTGTCATTAAGAGGTTTACCTCTCTATTCGAGATTTTCTTCTTAGTAGGAACCTGAACTTGCTGTTCTGCTTCCTCTTCGGCAAAGGCATCTGCCTGATAGAGGAGATCGATATTGTTCTTGGAAAGTATATCAATAATCTGTGCGCCACCTTCAAGTTCGCTGTTTGAAAATGCTTCTCTCTTTCCAATCTTCCGACCTAATTCATGGCAAAGGTTCTGCTGCATAACGCTGAGACATTCAGATTCTTTACCCCATAAGGCTATGCGCTCCCAAATCTCGACAGGAACATTGGAAATCATGATTCTGCATTCCTCTGCAAGGATGCGCTCTTGTTCCTCCTTTGATTTAGAAACTCGCTTTGGAGGATTATTTGGATCTATAAGGTCACGTTTTATGTCTTTCAGATTATAACTCCATGTATGGCTCTTAACATCTTCCCACAGAGATTTCTTCTTTGCCAGTTCTTCATATCGAGCAACTCCCTCATAGGACAGGATAAACTTGTTTATCTGCTTCATCAATTCATAGAGGAAGTTAGACAATTCCGTCGAGACTTCTTGCCGCATCCAGATCTTATAAAGGTCTATCTGACCATCTGTAATATGATGAAGCAAAGCAATGGCATAGGGAACAACAGATTTTTTAATTTCACCAATAGGCTCTCCGTGTTGTTTGGTGCCATAACGTTTGTCGGCCTCTTTGAAAAGGATAGCCTTTGCAATTAAGTCCTCAAAATAGATGTTGTCTATATCTGAGAGTTTGGGCATGTTGTGCTTTAGGAATAAAGCATAGTTTTTCTCATTACCTAAGCAAACAGTATGCGGTCCAATATAATCGTCACACTCTACTCCGCTTATTTTTACTGTGAAATGCTTCTCGCCATAGCAATTCTCGTATTTAGCCAGGTCATACTTCGTAAACACTTGCTCTTTGGGATACTTCATGTCAAATTGGGATGCAGCCTGAGAAGAGAATCCCTCTTTGAGTCGGAAATTCTTATATTGTCCCTTAGATCTTTCAAAGTACCAAAATGTACTTGTCGGGCGTGTAGAACTCGGTTCTGTCATAACGCTACGCGACCACGTTTCGAGTCGGATTAGCTCTTCTCTATTTGCTGAGAAATCTGATTCACTAACTTTGTTTTGAGTATTAGCACATCTCGATATGTTAGCAACTATCTCATCGTAACGCGTTTCATTTCTAATGATAGAGAATTTTACCTGCACTCGGATTCGAGACAAGTCTATGTCTTTATTAGTATCCTTCACATGGTAGAGCGAAGCGGTAGTTTGGCCACCGTTTACGATCTGAAGGCCATTGACTGACTTGATAAATTTTCCTGTTTTATCAAGCTCTATGTCGCTGGCTGTTGCTGCAATGCCATTATTATAGGCAAGAAACATTTCTGGTTCTTGCTCAATAGTCTCTTTGATGCCTTTATTGATTTTCCCGGTAAACTGTAAAAATTGGCGAACATTATTTTCCATCAGTCTAACCTTGTAGGTTTCGTATAGGTCAGATAGACATTCTCCTGGAACAATGGCAATATATGCTCGATAGAGGTCGTTGTCTTCAGCCCCAGTTATGCATGGCACTTTATAACCGAGACTTTCGAAATCAACAAAGATAGGCTGACTCTGTTCTTCCGACATTTCACAGAGACGCTCCAAATCAATCACTTTACATGTTAACTGGAGTCCGCCCAGTTCTTTTTCGGCTTTCAATTTCCCCGAGAATGTGCCATTCGTAAGGATGTATATCTTAATCTGCTGTGCATTGTCTTTGAACTCATCATCCTTTCCAAGCACTTGTGCGCAGCCAACAATTTCAGCAGAGTCTGTCAATTTGTTGACATAATCCTCTTGTGTGGCTTTAATATAGAAATTTGAAACCTGTTTAATGGCATCCATCACCTCTCGCTCACTTAAAGCCTGAATAGTCTTTTGGGCTTTGTAGATGGTTACGAACAAGCTTACAGTAGTGTAATCGTCGCTTATGGAGAAAGCATTGACCTTATGTGGCTTCCTTCCGGGATTGGTTTCCTCGTCATACGCCACAATCACATTATCCACTTCGCCATTGGCTTTCATAAGGTCAATAGCATATCGGGTAAACAACTGTGTCTTGTTGCCTCCGCTTTCCAGCGTAAGCATCTTCGATTCTATTTCCAGCTTTAGAGTTTTATGATATTCTTCTTTCGCATCCATAGCTATAGGTTTTAATCGTCGTTGTATTCATTGTCGTTTTCTTCCTCAAATACATCCTCAGTAGCAGCAAAGTCTTCTACCATATTTGCAGTGTAATCTACCCCGTCAAATGCTGTATTTGTATGGGGGAAAGATATGGCGAAGCCGATGAAAGGTTCATCGCTATGCTGATGTACAAGAGTGCCTTTCTTTATTTCTCCATTACTGTCAAATACGTTTGCGTAATATGGATCTAAAGTATATAATAGCAAGACAGGATTCTTCACATTCCTGTATTCTTCTCTAACCAGATTGGTCATTGGACATTCTTCTTTCCATTCCTCTCCAACCTCTTCTTTGATTTCTTTGGATCGGGCTAATGCCAGGGATAGGGTATTATCGTCCATGTCTATCAATTCGTCCCAACGACCAATGATATGTCCGTTCCTAATGCAATAGCTCTTGTCATCTGCGTCATTTGCTCTTGTACGTTTAATACATCCCACGGTGATGCCATTCGAATACTGCCATTGCTGTGCACCAGTTTTCTTGTTTATCAGTACAACACTCCATTCTGTAAGTTCGCCATAGCCGTTCAGCTTTTCTATGTATTGTTGAATAACCCCAAGATCAGCTGACTTGTGGTTGGCATCTATGGTGAATTGATTGATAAAGTTTGTGATAATATACGGACTCACTTTTGTCCACACATAATGGCCACCATTCTGAGTATATGACGTAGATAACTGCTTTAGCAAAGCATCTGTACAAGCTAGATTGAGATGCTTCGTTTTCTTGTTGTTGCAAAGTCCGTAGGTTTCCAGCAATCGGCCAGCCCATGAGATACGGATGTGCTGAACATATCTCATCTTGTTTGCTGCTGTTATCTGCAGGACTCCTGGGTGTGAGCGTACCTTTAGTTTGTATCTGTCAGGGGTGCTGCCTATATCACACAGATAGACAAATTCTTTTCTTAGCTCCTCACTGGCCATAGTGATATGTCTGAACCACTCGTTAAGCTCGCTGCTCGTATATAGTCGGCACAAGTCGGCATATCCTGGACGATAACCAAACCAACGTCCCATCTGCATCAGCGTATCATACATCTTGCTGGCACGAAGGAAATAGCTGACGGAAAGACCTTCTAAAGTAAGTCCACGGCTGAGTTTGTCACCGCCTATTACTATGACAGAGATTCCCTTTTCCTTATTCTCATAATATGAAAGAATGTCAGCACTACTTCCGTTTATCGACTTGATCTCAATCTTTTTTACGGCTTTCCTTAGACAAGGTAATACTTCCTTCCATGGGAGATACTTTATTTCAGGGTCTTTATATGTTGACTCAAGAACCTTTTCTGTAATAGTCTTAAAACTATAATAACCAGTGGAATCCTCTTCGTAAAGACGTCGGAAAGAATCTTCCATTTCTTTATCACCGTAGATCAATTCTTCCTTATAGTAGTTGAAGACTTCTTCTACAAGCTCTTTTATATGGTTTTGCCATACCTGAAACCGGCTAACATGTACCAACATAGAGTTGTGCTGATGTTCCTGACCACGTGCCCATCTTACAGCACAGGTAATAATGAAACATTTTATGGATTCTTCCAAGGACGCTGGCACATCACGTCTTGTAGGCTTGGGGTCATCTTTCTTGTGCTTTGTTGGCACAAATCCTTCATAGTCGCTGATTTTGCGTACTATTGGCAGAACAGTCTTGTCATTATCTTCTCCATCATCGGCTGTACCGAATACACGTTGTGGGCCTATATAATTGGGAGGAGCAGGCAGGTTGATGATAAAATCCTGAGGGAACAGGTCATCATCTTGAAGCGGTATAAATATGTTCGCAAAAGGTGTTGCTGTGTAACCGACATATCCTACCTTTTGGAACTTGCGGAGAATCTTGCGTATGCAATCGTTGATAGCTGATGGATCACCGTCCTTCTTTGTATTGATACTGGCATTATCCGCCTCGTCGTCTATGACAAGGAGGGACTTTGTAGAGCATTTCTCTTCAGGTGCTATCTTTGACGTCAGCCAATTGTATAGATTGGTAAGGACGCTCTTGTTTTTCTTAACAACGAGCAATATGGTTTCATTTGTGTTGAAATTAAAGCCTTGGCCTTCAGCTATACGCTTGTTAAAATCGCCCTTCTCGAAACTTGAGGTGAATGAGTGGGCAACAGGATGATTGTGCGGTGTAGACAGCTTCCCGACTCCCATTCGTGTTTCACTGTGCAGATTGTATGCCCGTTCGTATTGTGTATCGAAGCCCAGGAATCCTTCATCCAGGCGAAGTTGGGTCTGACTCCTAAGGTTGTTATGCATACCAGCAAGAACAATGATGAAATTAAATCCTGCATCTGCTGCCTTGCATATCAATCCGGTATAGTTGCTGGTTTTACCAGATTGCACTTGACCGACAACCATTCCTTTCTTTTGCAGTACAACATTTGTTTGGTTGGGGTCAAATAACTTGTCTAATATTGTATCAGTAAGGTCTTCCAATTCATTGACAACTGCATTAGGGAACATCTTCACCTCTTTGAGGTACTTTTTGTAATCCTCCCAAAAATGCCAGTTTGACTTTTCTTCTGCTTTAAATGCTCTTAACCACGGCATGCGTCGTTCTTTCCCTTCCAGAATACGGGCATGCTCTATTGTTGCATGGAACATTTCCATCAGCTTGGCCTTAAGTACTCCAAGGTCAACAGACTGTAATCCACCGCCCAACTGAAGAAGCCGGATTTGTTCGACAGCCTCGTTAATATGTTCTTCTGTTACATGGTCGTATGCCAACAGAAGGCCGTGGGTCATTCTTAATGCAGAGTCAAATTCGTTAATCATGCAGTTCGTCAATTATATACTGATAAATATGATATGGTGCAATCTGTTTCAGGTCTTCCTTAACCTTTTCTTCAGGAGTGCCGTCTTTTCGCTTTGCCTTATACAACCTTTCAGCCATCATGCGAAGACTTTTCTCCAATGCCTCACTTGCAGGTGCTTCATAATCCTCCTTGTTTTCGGATTCCTTGATGTAAATGGACTTTGTGGGAATGGATTCTTCTACGAAAGTCAATAGCAGGTCGATGGCTCTTGAAGGGTCTATCTTCGCCATTTCTTTCAATGACACCACAAAGGCATGTTTGCGGTTTACCACGAAACTAATGTGATTGCCAACCTTCTTCTCATTCCATATTTCCTGGAACTTACGTCCGGCTCTGTGCTGGATTATTCTTCCTTTATGTCTGAACACCTCAACTCCCAGGGCACGCACTTTCTTTGCATAGCTTCTCAGAAACTCCTGACAAGAGATAGGAGGAATAGCAGTAGATTTCTTAATATCAATCTGCCATTGGGTATCAAGGGTGTTGGGTAGATCAATCATTATTCGCACTAATTTGTAGTGATCTTCTTTTCTGAAAAGCCCCAACCAGTCACCAGCCAACAACATACGTTTTCCACGATAGACATAGAAACCTTGCATGGCTGGGTAGCCATAAACACCCTCCGCAGCTTTATATGCAGCCTCATTGGAGAATTCGTCCTTGTGAGGGAGAACATATCCTTTTATGTCAACTATCTCGTTGCCAAAACTTAGATCTTCAACAGGATAGGCTTGGGTTTTGTCTTCTACCAAGCAGAAAGGGTCCCAAGGCTCTATTTCATCTTCACCCCAAAATACCTTAAAATCACCATCTTTTAAAAAACGGTGAAAGACCATTGCAACATGTTTCCTAACGACAGACAGTGAGTCAGTGAACTTCTGTCTTGCATTCTCGTCATCGACCTCAGTACCCTCTGTTACTAACCTGTCAAGTTCTGACCAGATGACGGCAGTTCCAGATTTTAAGTCGTCAATAATATGAAGGTACTCGTTTGGAATCCATTGTAGAACCTCCCATTTCTTTACTTTGCCAACATAGTCCAAATCCCATGTCCAAGCAACGGGCTTGCCTCCTTTTCTCTTACTGAGAAGCGTAAGTTTTCTGCATTGGCTAAATGAAGCGGTCTTCAATCCTAAACCAAAACGTCCAAGGTCAACAGCGTCTCGTTCCTCTAAAGGATTCTTACTGCCCGGACGCATTGCTTGAATACACTCATCGCTGTTCATGCCGTGACCATCATCTTTGATACAGATGCTGGAATTGTCACCATCCCAAATTCTGGTAATCCAAACATTCTTAGCACCAGCAGTTATGCTGTTGTCGATAATGTCTGCGACAGCAGTTTCCAAGGTATAACCTATAGCCCGGAATGTCTCTATCATCGAGTCCGCTTCGGGAATTGCTTCTGCTTTAGGTATTTTAGTGTAGTCTATATTCATAATCTGATTTCATTATCACGTTCTTACAATCCATCCTTGTATTCCATCAATTTTTCTCCCGTAACAACAATCGGGGCACCTTCCTGATATTCATGTGTTGTATCAATACGATAATCTGTCAATATCCTTGCTAGATTGATAATTGGATTGATTGAAACTTCTTCATCGAAAACAAAGCAGAAATAGTTGCCCTGTGGGTTCGGATACAAGGCCTGACGCATACGTTCTTCCGACATTGTCGCATGATGATGCACGTGGAATACACGATATTCGTTTTTGTAGTCTTCGCCTAACCGATAAAGTATAACGAACTTGATTCCGCCTTGCTCCAGTTGGCTGCGTTTCATCGTGCCAGCACGCTTCAGCCCCTTGGTGAATATTCTCACATTGTACAAGTTTGTACCTTTGTCGTTGGCACCCATTATCCAATTCAGCTGAGCATCGTTCTTGTAGCAACCTATTAGGAAGTTGTCCTTCAGATAGCGTTGCACATAATGCAACGTGAGGAGTGATGTTGGAACCACAGCACCCTTTGCCTGCTGTTCAACCTTGGGTAGGATCGTTTCAGGATTGGTACCAACAGGACATTTCTCTATATAGAAGTATGGGGCTAACAAGGACAACGTTCTTTCGTTCTCGTTGATAAAGCGTTCTTCGTTGTCTAATGCCACCGAATAATACTCCTGGCTTCCTGTTTCTCCGTATGGGGTGTACACCTTGCCAAGTAACTGCTGGAAGTTCTGCTGCATGAATTGCTCTGCGTTGACTCCTTCACGGGGAGTGATGGCATAAAACGAATAGTTGCTGTTCAGTTCGTCTTGAATGTTTTTCCTAAACAATTCCCTAACCTGTACTTTCCATGATGCTTTCGCGAATGTATTGTTACGGGCGTAGAGTGACAACACATACAGGAAATTCACATCATAATGGGTGATAATTAGAGTGTCTCGGTCAAACAGCCTATTCTCAAACTGGCGTGCATTGAACACCGTATCACGTTTTTTCAGGTTGTCGTTCTCGAAACTCAGTTTATTGTCTACGAATGCTGATATAAAGAAATTGGGAATGATGTTGTATCCCTCAGTCGTTTCGTCGCGCAACCAGATGTTCTTGGGGTTGTCCGTCTGTTTCTTCTCCTCATCATCCGACAAGAAAAGGTCAAGGTTCCATTGTATCACATTTCGTGCATACGTGTATTGCTTATATACGGACTCGTCTCCAACTGAAGAACCTATCTTGTAGTATTTCGAGTCACCTATATAGTAAATCTCCTTTTGGGTCTGTTTCTGCAAGGTACCAGGGTAAACCAGGTCGGCAAAGGTGTACATGTGATCCACCCGTTTGCCGTCTTTCTGCTCTATGAGTCCCGAAGGAATATCCTTGCTCCCCACTAATTCGTCGATGATGGCCTCAAAGACGATGTTGAAGTTTTGGGCCAGCAGAAACTCTTTTTGGTCGTCGTGCACGTTGATGGCATGGGACTTGTCGAAGAATGCATAGCAAAGCTCCCACAGCTGCAGTGCCTTGTCCGAGAAATATTTGTAGCGTATTTGCTTCATACGCACACGTCCGTAACCATCCAAATAGTGCTTGAACTTGGAACCCGTAATCAACTCGAACCCCATGTTGATATTCACATGGAATCCGTAGTGATTCGAAATGTAATTCAGTATGGAGTAATATATGATGAACAGCTCCTCGTCAAAGTTAACTTGCTTTTTCTTGTTGACAGGTCGCAGGTAAACAGGAACGTCGTCCTGCACAATGGCCTGCGAGTGGGCGATGGTGCGTCTCCAATTAATTTTGTTGTAACCAGAATGGATGCTCTTTAATACGAACAGCACATAGTCCTGGTTTTCGCGGTTAAAACGTATCAGCTCTAGAATGATGTCCAGTAGAGTGTCGCTCAGTCGTTGCCTCCGGTTGCCTATCTGCGCTATGTTGCGTTCGAGCAGAATATTTTGGTTGGGATGTGTCTCCCTGTATATCATCAGCGCCCTGTACACCCAAACGGCTAGTTCGCAAACAAATCCGCGTTGAGCTGTATCCATTTTGCCGTCCTTGTCACTTACGCAGATGATGTCTTCCGGCTTTTCTCCGAACACTCTGTCGTCTCCGTCGTCTTCTTTCCTTTTTTCCTCTAGCACCACTTTGGGCAGGAAAAATATATAGTCTTTCAACTTTGGAGAATACACATGACCGACGTAGTTATAGCACACAAAGCCGTCGCTCGGACGTCGGTGGTACTCAATCAGTCCGTCGGTCACCTGCTCACGCTCCAGCATAGCAGGATCGTAGTAATATCCCTCTATCAGAACCTTCATTCTCTGCTTATGCCTGTTTTTCTATCCGAATGTTCCAGCCTGCATTGTTCACGGCATCAATAAATCTGCCAATGTTGCCTATACCGAACTGCGTTGAAAGGTATATCTTCTCGCCATTAGAAAGTCCAAACTCAGTAGCCCTCTTGTTTGGGTCTGAGGAGCCATTGGTGCGAGTGTTAAATTCGTCTTCCGTCTCCACTAGGTGGCGCACATAGTCTCTTAGTCCCAAACCGTTCCATGACTGTGCTATCGCCTGTGCGTCATCTTCGGGATGAGCGTCAATATAGAGTCTGAAAGCCTCACGAGTCATTTGGGCTTTATTCAGCCCGTCTTTGCCGTTCACGCTGTATCGTGAATTGTCCCGCTGGCGTTTTGCGTTGGGCACCGTGGTGCTTGGTGCCGACGTGCCGTCATCGAGAACTTCGAACGGATAGACCTCCAGGTCTTGCAGGAATTTGATGACTACGTTAGTGTTCACAGAGCCGTCATCGTGGAAGAACCTATGGAAGGCAAGCATCTCGCCGTTGCTGTCCTTGAATGCCTTGTGGTTTGATTCGTTGTCCTTAAACACGTCGTTCCATAGGTAGAAGATGACTTTACCCACGAATGTATTCGCTGTAATTTTACAGTCTTTTGCCTTAGCAAAGAAATACCCCAGTTTCTTGTCTTCCGAGTGGGTAGTGCTCTCGATAATTGTGTTGATGGCGGTCAAGAAGCTCCACCAGTCATACTGGTCGTTGTCAATCTCAATGACATAGTTCTTCTTGGCATCAGCAATTGGCATATACACCCAATCCCAGCGGCGTTTGAAAGCAGAGTCGATGGGGAACAGGCTTTGGTCGCTGGTGTTCATCGTGGCCCAAATGTGTAAATTCTTAGGCAGGCACAGCTTGCCATCTTTGATGCCGTCTTTGTTAGTCAGCACGAGAAGCCCGTCTTCATCCTTCCCATTTAGGTATTTGGCCAAATCCCTGTCTGCCATGATCGGATATTCCGACCATCCGTCTTCGTCACGGTCGAGCAACTGGAATAAGTCACCGAAAATCTGGGCACAATTGCCACGATTTATTTCCTCGATGATAAGAAATACTTTCTCGTCAAGGTTGTTCCATGCAGCCACATAAGCTTGCAGGAATGCCTGCGGAACAAACGAATAAGAGATGCAATCTTCATATACTTCTTCCTTGTCTTTTTGGACTATATCACCAGCAACATTACGAACAGCCTTCTTTGCTATTGTTGGCTTATATGCACCCACAAATGTAGAGTAATCGCTGTCAGGATGGAAGGTGGTACGGAATACCAAATTCTTTTCGTCTGCCGCTTTTACATCTGCATCGTCCTTGATTGTGTGACTCTTACCTGTGCCGGGGGCGCCATAGAAGATTTGCTGGAGGGGTATCGAAATAACATCTTCAAATTCAAGAGCTTCTTCGTCTTCAAATTCTCCATTATCTTCAATGTCTGACAATATGCGAAGATTTAACATTCCATCTCCTTCATCATCAAACTGGAGAGCGGAATAGTTCTCAACAAGATAATCTCTGACCGAGAACCCATTAACTCTTAACCCTTTTAGGTATATACGTCCGTCTGGTCTATAGAATAAGCTGACCTTGTATTCAGCATCTTTATTAGCACCAAAGAATGACTCTATTTTGGAATAGAGTTCTCCAAATGTATCGAGATAATTGTCAACTTTATTACTATAGTTCGATGATGACTTATACAAAGGCAGCTTCATGATAACAAATGACATGGCCTTTATACAGTCTTCTTTGAAAATTCTGAATGTTACATTTCTTTCCTCTCCAGGACTAAGCGAACCCTGTGATATGAAATCAAATATTTCATTAGACAGGTTCAAACTCGTCTCTCCAGAGTTTCCATAAGATAGTTTGAAGCCACTATCCTGTCTCTTTATGAACTTAATCTTCTTCATATTATTGACGTATTATTCGGTTAGTAATCAAGTAATATAAAACAGCATAGATGGTGTTTACACTGACAGCATTACCTGCTTGTTTGTACATTGCACCATCAGCGACGTTTGCTGCACCTGCTCTTTCTGCAAAATCATATGGGAATCCCTGTAGCATAAACGCCTCTTTCGGAGTTAACTTCCGAATGGGAATCCTTGCGAGTTCGTCTTTACTCATTCTCTCTGACGGCCTATCTGTACCATTTGAAAGAATGTACATGTCGCTAAAATAGTTGTCCTGACAGGCACGATGCATCTTATGCATAGTTGCAGTTAGTGGACGTGCAACCACCTGGTCGATTTCCGACTTGGACTTAAACCCCGCACTCCCGTTGCTCAGAATGGTAGGCTTTATCTTCTCTGAAAGATAGTATTTTGCGTCCACATTCCTGTCAAGAACATCTATCGTGGAATTATAAAAATCAAGAGAGCATATTTCCCTGTCTATGCCAGCAAATGCTTGTCTAACTCTATCTGCTGAGAATTCAAAATTGCCAAGATGTCTTCTTCTTGCAAAGATGATGACTCTATTACGCTTTTGGGGAAGTCCGTAGTCATTTGAATTGAACACATCCATTTTGACTATATACCCAGCATTTTCTAATTCAGCCCGGATGACAGAAATGGTGTTACCACCATCATGTTTCATTAAGTTCTTAACATTCTCCAAGAGCACATATCGCGGATGCCTGTTGTTTATCATGTCCATGATTCTGAAGAACATCTGTCCTCTCTCCTCCTCGAACCCCTCCTGACTACCCATCATGCTGAATGTCTGGCAAGGGAAGCCTCCTGAAAGCAAATCATATTTGGGCAAATCCTTCATGGCCCGTTGATTATTCACAAAAGCCACAATGTCTCCCATAGCCAGCTCGTTAGCTGTATCATAGTTGGCATTATAGGTAACAGACGCCTTATTGTCAATCTCGGAATAGGCAACAGTTTGGATAGGAAAATCCAAATCACGTGCGATAAGATCCATTGCCCTACGGAAACCGCCTACTCCGGCAAATAGTTCAACGTGGTTCATACGAATTTCATAATGCCGTCTCCTATAGCTTTAGCGAGTTTCACAGGTACAGCATTGCCAACTTGTGCATACCACATGTTCTGTGAACCAGTTATTACATAATCGTCTGGGAAAGTTTGGATTCGTGCAGCCTCTCTTGGGCTTAATCCTCTTGCTTCCCAAGGGTGAATGTACATGTTGCAGTCGAACTTCATGTGTGAAGTAATCGTCTTGCATATCTGGGACTCGTCCAGTTTGAAATACTTATCTTTGAAGATTTCATTACGCCTCTTATACGGCATAATGTCAGCAATCGACTCATGTAAAGAGTTAGCACCTTGGGGCAGACGTCTGTAGATTTCTATGTCACGCTCGTTGTTGTAGCGGTTCTTGTGGTTGTAGAGTTTTGTGATTACTCTTTTCCCATTAATGAACTTATAGAAATCTGTTTGAGGGTATTCAAAATCCCTTTCTGTCAAGCCAGAGCGAGTATCTTCGATTCCGCTTTGTCCCTTTTCCTTTTTGGACTCTAAATGAGGAAGTCCATAAAGAGCATCACGCAAAACAAATGCTTCACGTTTGTGCTTGTTTATCTCGTCAAAAATAGCCTTGGGGGATACTCCCATGCGATTTCCAATCATGATAAATCGCTCTCGGTTCTGGGGAACACCAAAGTCTTGTGCCTTCAAAACAGCATAGTCATAAGCGTATTCATCGCCAAGATACTCTTGGAAGTTTTGTATGATCTCATCCTTCTTATTCATCATACCCTTAACATTCTCCATTATGAAGAACTTTGGACGGACATGACTTAAGAAAATCAGATATTGCTTATATAAACCGTTGCGAGGGTCATCAAGGATTCGCTGACGATTGGCCATCGAGAAGCCTTGACAAGGAGGTCCACCGCACACGAGAGTTATATCTTTGAACATTTCAACGTAATCATCGATATGCCTATTTAATTCAGCTATATCACCGATGTAGTAATGTTCATCAGAAAGGTGATGATTATATTTATATGTGTTGGCAAATTGCTCTACAATCTCATTCACAAACCACGGAGTAAAGCCTGCTTGCTCTAATCCCAAACTCAGCCCTCCGCATCCTGCGAATAAGTCTATC